>JGI24158J21664_10011333_pt1 | contig 11863 bp, 2 predicted proteins | sample Ectturendosymbi3_FD_21664 | JGI IMG/M metagenome (IMG submission 21664)
TCTTTCGCTTGTGCTTGCCTCAGTAGTTCAAGGCGACGCAGTCAACTGCAACACTGATCTCTAGTTATGCCACTGCACGCACGTGGTACTGGAGCTGCTCATAGATCCCTGATAAAGGCTTTTAGTCATGAAAGCTTTTGAGGAAGCAGATTTCACGCGCTTATGTGTTTTCAGTGGAAAGCAGTCACGCCTGAACCTTACCGGCCGAAGTTTATCACGTGTTTCACGCCTAACCACTTTATTTCACGCACGATATCTAATGGACTCCTGCTGCGTTGTCCAGTCTGGGGTATATCTATGTTTATTATATTTGTTCTCTCACCACCTATGTCATTTGATGACATCCTGGTAAGATAGGGGGGTGGAATGAAGATGGTTCAAAGTTTGTATACTGCCAGGTGAATGGCTACAGTATGTATGGGGTCTAGTGCAGGCATACCATACTTCATACATTTGATTTGCTGCTAGCCTACTTCAGTACTTGTAAATTGTGATTGTCAGTATGTTTAAAAATAGGCTGGAACTTGTTAAAAATAGGATGTAAATAATGCATATTACCTTAATTTTTATGTGCAAGTACCGGCAGCGTGCTTTTGAAGTTTGGTTTTGACTTTTTTTGAACATTTTGTATGTCTGGGGTTTTTCATTATTTTCTGGGGTTTTTTCAAGGTAAATTCTGGGTTTTTTCTTCATAACAGAGTGGCAACACTGGGCTAGACACTGCCTATTTTAATATAAGCACATAACAGTGCTGCCAGATTTCGCAGATTTTCATAGAATTTTAAACCATGATAAAGTCAATTTAGCAGATTTCCTTGGTTGAAAACAGTAAAGTCAGTGTGAATGTAGCAGATTTTGATATAAAGTGTAGCCTATACAAGAACAGCCAGATTTGGTAGATTTTCTTTTTGTAGTAGATATTTTATGGAATTGCAATTATGACATGCTAAATTGCTTGGTTTCAAGAATCAAGTGATTGGAAACTATAGCATGGTGCATGTGTATTTTCATGAACTGTGATTTATTGTTTCCGCATTCGTAAGTGGCCTATTTTGTATTAAGCATTTTCAAGCAAAGAGACAAAACTTTGTACAGTGGAAACCATTTAATAGAGCGTTGGTTTATAGAGCAAACCGCACATTAAGCAGTTTCGGCTGAAAAAAACACTATCCTATCTTTTTCCTCTTATAAATTCTTCGCTTGTTAGAGCAGGTACACCGCTTTTTGGAGCAGTTAGACGTGCAGCAGTGATCATGCTGTAGACCAACCAACCAAAAATGAAGTAAAACAATCAAAAATCCACTAGTTCTTTTGTGCTGAAGAGGGGCAAGAGTGAAGAACAGTGTTCACCACAACAGCTACTGTGCAACACATTATGACAAAAATATTGCAAAAATACAGTAACTTTTCTTTTTACAATACTCATACTGTGTACAGTGCTCACAACGAGAATAAAATACAGTACCCTGACACTGATATGTGTATTGTAAACCCCTAGAGCAGGGGTTTTCGACCTTTTTTCCTGTTAAGTACCCTCGAGTCATAAAATCACCCAAACCACCAGTATGCTGTCTGTGGAGTAGCCTGACACGCACATTTCCACAGGTTAACCGGCAAAGCTGTGGATTTCACATTGTTGAATCACAACAACGCAAGATCAGGCAAAATCTGGGTGGAGTTTTCAATCGGCACGTATTTTCCTCTAGCATAGGATATTAAAAAATAGTAATACATGTACTGCCATCCAAGTACCCCTGGAAATCTTCCCGTGAACCCCTGGGGGTTTGCGAACCGCAGGTTAAGAACCCTTGCCTTAGTGTGAATGACACCCTATTTTTATTGCAAAGCATTCTCATCAAATAAAAGAGCAATCATTTATTAGAGCAGGTTTTTCTATTCCCGAGGATGCTCTATTTAAGCAGCTTCCACTGTATATCAAAGGGTGAAAAATGCGCAAGAGTGTTTCTAGTTTAATTCTGTTTGTTTTTTCTAAAGTACAATAGTTGTTTGTTGCTTTATATGCTGTGCCTTGTTCATGAGTACCACTGTGTTTTTTCGAAATTATTCATCTGGAAATGTCAAAACCCCCAACAGCATTTGGCCTGTTTCAGCTTGTTTGGCATTTTTTGAAGCGATTTGGCGTTTTTTACAAGTGGTTTGGCATTTTTTGTTCACTTGGACCTGGCAACCCTATCACCGACCACTGATTAAAAGGTAGCCTACTACTAGCGTATTGTGCAGTTTTTCTCAGCTGTTCTTCTCACTCCTGTTGTTCCTATGCTCCTCACTCTTGTTGTGTTAAATTCCCTGCTGTCCATGTGAGCAACAGTGGTAAAACCTAAAGAAATTCTGTTCACACATAGATTGTGAAATCTCAAGAAAACTGCAGTTACTGAAGTGTGAGAATGCAACTTTGGTAACTGATCGTCCAGCTAGCATGCTTGCATTCTCACATTTCGGAATCTGCAGTGAAAAAAAATTTGGTTTTGGATCTCGGGTTTTTTGTAACATAAAGGGGTAGGTTTTTGGCTCAGGTTACTTGGTCCTGGGCGCAAGCGCAAAGTGATTCGCTGAAGTTTTTATTGGAAACTAACTAGGCCAGGGGTGACCAACGTGGTGCCTGCGGGCACCAGGTCGCCCACAAGGACCAAGTAGGTCACCCGCAGGCCTGTCCAAAAAATAGCATAAGCATGATCAATGTCTTCACATTAACGGATGTCAATACTAAAATAATTGAAGGTAAGTTGAGCAAAATTTTTATATCAGAAGTGTGCAACAACTAGTAGTCCTTCGCATTAATCCCTACACAAGAAGTAGCTCAAAGTTTCAAAAAGGTTGGTGACCCCCGAACTGGCTATAATTGAGTCTTTTGAGCCTTTAATCGACTTTCTAGCCGAATCTAGCGTTTCTACTTCAATTTCGGCTTAAAAACAACAAATAAATTGTTGCAACCTCTTCGGTGGTATTGCGTTAAATGTGTGATTCACCACGAACAGGATGTGCGTGAAGAACAACACCATACATATATGTGGTGTGAACAAGCAATAATAGAGTGATCATGGCATGTGAACTCTATTGTTGCTTGCTGCCACAGTGCGAAGCTTTGTGCTCATGCCGCTCAGGATTTCTAATCGGAACAAAATGAAATTACCATATAGGGGATTCAATTATTTTGTTTTTAGTTAGGCCTTAACTTTGAAGCTGGAACCCTAGAAAGTCAATCAAGGGCTCAAAAGACTCAGATTCTAGCAGGGTTCCCATGCGGTATTGAAAGTATTGAAAAAGTATTGAATTTGGCCAAAATGTCCCTTAGGTGTTGAAAAATTATGGAAATTGCAAATGAAAAGACCAGAAGTGTAAAGCAATACTTCACCAGCTACCTCAAGCTGGATTTGCTCATGATCATGACTGTAATGTGGTCTTAACCAGTTCAATAATTTTTTTATCATGACCCCAACTTCAGATTGTCAGTTTTTTCAAGAGGAAGTTAGTATTTGAGTTGAGTTTACTGGCGCAAACATTGGACAATTGCATTCCATAAAGTTGAAGTGCTGGAACACCAACAAAACCTTTAAAACAGGTTGTCTCATCAGGCACCCCTCAACAGTTTCATAATATTCTATCATGGTTTAAAGTTGAAGGCTGAATTACAGTATCGGGTTGTTAATCCGCTAGATTTTCAACACAGTTCCACAAGAGTGCTGGGTTGCAACCAGTATCTATTGTGGCTTGACCAGTTCCGCAAGGAGACAACATGTGTTGTCATAAGAAGTCTCTCCCTTATTTAATAATAAGTGAAACTGATTAGAATACCAACTGAATGTGTCATTCAAATCACAGAAAGCTTCAAAACTGCATATGATTGTTTGCTTGATTNTATGACTGATTTCAATGAAATGATTGGAATGAACTAACTCTAACTAGAAATAGCTGAACTTTCATTCTAACTTTTTTTGCACTTATGCAATATACCTTTAATGCAAATAAGTTCATAACACCAGTACTGGTGTATGAAATGAAATGTTTATTGAAATGCCAATACTGGAACTGCCANTTTAGTAATTTCATTGACACTCATGGCATACATGCATAAAATGTTAAAAACCTATAATGATAATATATCTGTTTCATGAATCAAAAATATGTTTTAAAACTCTGTTTACAGTTAACAGCCTTCATATTTTATGGAATTTAAAAGCAACTTTCACTTTATGCCAGTCTATACTTTCAAACTTGTGGCATTCTAACAGTTATGACTTCTGAATCTGCTAGGGTTAGTGAATGTGATTTCAGTCCACATGCCATTTTTGCAGTTAAATGGCACAGAATCTGTGACCTCACGGTTAAAACTTCAAGTGGTTTTAACTTATGTTGTCATAATAACTCATTGCCTTTTCCACTAATACTGTATAGGATATGTATAAACCTATTAAAATGCTCNAAAATGACATGATTTTTTTTTGNTTGATTGTTTGATTCAAATCATGATTTTTATTGCTTGATAAATCACTGATTTAAATCANAAATCACTGATTTAAATCAATCAACCCTGCCACAAAGGTGATGGCTTTGTATCATCAGCAACTTTTGTAATGTCTCCACGCTTGTACTGACTACCAGATGACTCAACACACATTCACCATGTTGTTACAAGGGGGTATAACTTACACCATGTAGTTACAAGGGGGTATAACTAACACTCTGACACAAGGGGTGTATAACTTACAGTATCTTAACAGAGATGGTAGACATACATCATGGTCCAACACCAAATGCAAACTGCCTTGTCACACGAGAGTTCTTTATGCCCAGCATACTGTGAACATATACGGTTACATGACAACCCATGCATGTCTGGAATTCGTGACATCACAACACTGACGTCACATTATTACAATCCCTCTTTTTGTCAAAGTAAAGCACAGGGCATATTACATCAAACTACAGGTAACATTTGCGCATTTGGCAAAATAAGATAACCACTAGCTCTTAACTTGTTGCATATTACAACTCCCACACTTTTACAATATATGAAAGTGAAAAATACAAGATAAGTCATTTTCAGAGACACTCAAAAAATAGCATTTTACCAACATAAATAAAGGTCATGTTTGTCAACATTAGCAAATACCACATGAACACACATAAACACACAGTTTACTCAGCTGTTTAAGGCTATATTGTGGTCTCGGAGTGCATTCAGGTGACACTGCATTACATCCACAAGAGACAGGCAGCACATTAACTTCAGGTGAACAAAATTATCAAGCACTGCATTAATGTCCGTAGAACTATCACGCTCATTGTCTGAATTGCCACTGTCAGCACTATTGTGTGGTGATTCTGAATCATCATCACTGCACTGATATGGCTTGCAGTGGCTAGTGTGACAATGCACTAATGCAGTGTAGAGCCATCATGTTCGATTGTCAATTCCCCTCTTGTTTTGCGATGACGGTCTGTGGAACTGGATCAAAGTTGGAAGTTTATTCAATTTCGGCACTCTAACAAGCACTTGATCACCAACTTCGATAGGCAATTCTTGAGTACAGTGTTTAATATTGGCATATGTCTTCACCTTGAGTTTGTTTGCCCAGTCTTTGTCGCAAGACACCTCATCAAGAACAGCCTGCTTGTGGCATAATTCTGGTACTTCGGTTCACATCTCACGTCCGTACATCAGAAAGAATGGCATTGCATTGGTTGAGGAATGTGGTGTCAACCTGAGAGTTATGTCAGCTCACATCCTCAATTTTTCCCTCAGAATGTGTGATGTGGATTGCTTTCATCAGTGTAGGGTTCTGTCACTTGCACTCCCCATTTTGCAAAATGCAAGTGGAGTAATTTGTCTATGCTCGATGCCGTTGTCATGTAAGAAGTTCTGAAAAGCATCAGAAACAAACTGGGAGCCGTTATCACTCTGCAGCAAATATGGCAAACCCAGTCGGCCGAAAATTCCCTCTAACACCCTGACCACCATGACTCTAGCCACTTACCGACACATGCGTGTCTGGAATTGTGACATCACAACACTGATGTCACAACATTACACTCTTTAATAGGAAATCAATTTCGCATGACACTATGTATCCTCAGTCCTAAAATCTTATTACAAGATGTGTAGTGTAACATGAAATTGATATTTTATTTTAAAAAATTTGCTGATGGATTCAAACCTTGCCTTTGTGGAGGCTAATTATTTTATCTAGTTCATTTTCCTGGGCAGAACTCCTGGTACTGAAATTTCTAAGAAAAGAAATGATACTGAAATGAGTAAATAGCATTGGAAAGACTTGTTTCCTCCTATGTTCAATGTGTTCGTGTTTGAATGGATTCCATGGGCATATCTGTTCTTTTCATGCAAATGTATTGTATTCAATGCCTTACCTTGAATTTCAGGGATGAAACTTGAATTTCAATGTAACTTTTGTTGTACAATAGTTAGAATGTACCAATAGTTGGCAAGGGACAACATAGATAAATTGAGTTTTCAATGAAGTTGCAAGCCTTTTATTTTTTGTAAACCTCTCTTATTCACATGCAAGTGCTTGAAATACAGCTGATCCTGGTAAAGTATGAACACATAAACAGATGAATTGATTTTATATTTATTCTTCAGATTCACACAGTAGCTATATCATGGATTAATTTAGTGCTCAGTACATTTTTAGTCTAGGAATACATGTAGTGTTGATTAAAATGAAACCAAATGTGATTAACTGCCTCACTAAAGCAATTTTATTTTAGTTGCTATTGAACATTTGTATTAATTGAGGTTGGTGTATTTGAAACCGTGAGAAATATGAGAGGTTCTGAAATATTAAAGAACTCAGTAGGACATTCATTTGACCCCTCTTATGGGTACAATTCCATGCACTTCATCCCTTTCAAGTTATCTCCTTGTTAGGTATTTTTGTTTTTGTACTCAACAGTGTTTGGGGGTGTTTTGAAAAAAAATTAAGAATTTGAACTTGACAAAAATTAATCAATTCTGTAGTTGGTGCTGTTCTGAGCAAAAAAATTGAAGAAATTGAACATGACTGATTGCAGAAGGTTTTGTGAATGAAAACTCATATTTATTGGACAATTTTCAAATTGCTTAGGAGTATCATGCCATGCATTGTTAACCTTCAGAACAGCCCTGATAACAGCATCGAGTAATTTTTGTAAAAATTAGAATTTCATCAGCTGTTGTTATGTGTTTGCACTCAGCCATGCTGGAATCATGTCATAAGAAGCCTGGCTACTACTACTACTACCATTGGGCAGATTCTTTTAGGGTTGTTAAAATTGACTGTATGTTGCCTTGGTTGGTAAAACTAAATAGTTTATTTGGAAATGTCCGAAGACAAGTCAATTAGTTCTGAAGAATTTGCTCAATATGACCGCCAAATACGTTTGTGGGGCTTGGACGCTCAGAAGAGGTTAAGAAAAGCCAAAGTCCTTGTTATTGGTCTTGGGGGTCTGGGATCAGAAGTTGTGAAAAATGTGGTTCTTGCTGGTGTAGATTCAATGACTTTAATCGACGATCGTGTAGTTTCTGAGGAAGATCTGCATTCTCAGCTTTTGATAACACCTCAAGCTCTTGGCAAAAACATTGCAGAAGCTTCACTAAAGCGCACGCAAGAATTGAACCCCAACGTGTCTGTTGTTGCTGATACAAGACCTTTTACAGCCGTTGATGACGTATTCATACAGAAGTTTGATGTTGTGTGCATGACTAGGTGTTCAAAAAAAGGCAAAATCAGACTGAACCATCTTTGCCGTTCAAACAATGTAAAGTTTATTTGCGGAGATGTGTTTGGATTTTACGGCTACTGTTTCATTGATCTGCTGGAGCATGTTTACGTTGAAGAGGTGCCTGTGAAGTCAAAGGCGACAAATGAGGGTGTTGGTGACGAGCCTGCTGCTAAGCGTAGCAAAGTCACAGAAAATGAAACTGTGTCTGTGAAAAAAAGTCTTCGTTACTGCTCTTACGAGGAGGCTTTGAAAGAGGATTGGACGAAACGTAATCGCCGTAGCCTTAAGCACTCGTCGCAAGTGTTTTTTATAATGCGGGCGATTGATGCATTTCAAGAGAAGTATCAAAAATTACCAGAACGCGATGAGTCTGATCTTGGAAAGTTAAAACAATTGTGTGAAGAAATTCTGTCTTCTGCGGGAGTCCCCGTGTCGTTCGTAAACGAGACGTTTCCTGAGTTTTCTTGTTCCGTGCTGAACCCGGTCTGTGCCATTGTTGGTGGTGTGATGGCCCAAGAAATCATCAAAGCTATTTCCAAAAAAGATCGCCCTCACCAAAACTTCTTTTTCTTCGATGGCACCACCCACGCAGGAATTGTCGACAATATTTGTCCTGCTCAGTCATAGACATTTCGTGATAGCGAAGCTCATCAGTCTTTCACTGAACGGGTTGTTGGTCTCAAAGTTTTTACATTTTGTCCTCAATTCGGTTTCAGGCTTGCCACCATCGTGCCGAACAACAGCATCGCAACAAGCTCACCGTAAAATTTCTTCATTCGTTTCGAAAAACGTTGGAGTAAAAATTGCTGCTTAAAAGAAATTGTCAATGAGCCAACCCTTATGAAAAGCACCATGTTGAGTATTAAATACATGTCTGGTCGGCTCTTCCTACTCATCACACGAAGTGACGGCAGTGCATTGCTTGGTGCATGATTGCACCAAAAAATAGCTCGAGAAGAGTGAAGTTGATGCGAACACTGCAGCACCTTTACTTTTGAGGGAGTAAGAGAAATGAGAAGTACTGATGATCAGAGCCTGTCATCAGAACTAGATCTGAGCCACTTGAGTCATGGTTAAGCTCAATTTTTGACAGCTGTGTGTGGCGTGGATTTTTTTATCTTCGGGGGGCCTAGACAAGAAGCAGAATTTAACGAATTGGCAATTGCTCAGAATAGCTGTTACTTGATTTTGTAACAAATTGTACACGTTATGCAACCGTATTAAATAACTTCTCACTATACTTGACCTCAGCGATTGCGCCCACTGCTCTTCGAATTGAGCTCTTGCCGTGCTCCTGTTTTTCAGAAGCGACTTTCAACTTTGTTATTGAAAATTAGCGTCAAATTACGCGGATCTCGCTTTGCTACGAAACTATGGAGGTGAAGACTGAGAACACTGCCAACTTCTGCCGCATACGCCAATAAATTGGTGCCACTGCCTCACCCACATTCGTTCGTGTAAACTTGGTGCTTGGTGCAACCAAATGAAAAGACTCCCAAGCAAGGGCGCATCCAGAAGAAGGCGATCTCTCCCCTAAAAACCTGAGAAATTGACTTTATTTACCATGATATTGTACAATTCGGTAAACAGCATTCGCGATTAGAGATCGACCGATATGGCTTTTTTGGGGCCGATGCCAATATATCGGCCAATTATGGACCGATAACCGATATTTCCAAAAATTTTAAATCTTATTTTCTGCTTCATTATATATAAAAAATATAATGTATTCTATGCCTCACCTTTTCACGAAAAACTTCAAAAATCAGGATTTATGAGCTAAAATATTTCAAATTGCAGCAATTTCAATATTTTGCTATGATTTTTAATTAATCTGATTAATGATGATGCTTTTGTTTCGGCAGCGACGGCCGACGCGTGCTCCATGGTTCATCTTGTCTGCTTGTTTATGAAAACGAACCTGCTAGCGTTGCGGCAAGATAACTGCCTTGACTTCGTTCGTTATGCTTTCTTGCGCAAGTTTTCTTCATGCGTGAGGAATACAACAGCATGTTGTCAACACCTACTGAGGCCGATAATAAACTCAAATATCGGCCAGGTCGATATATCGGTCTATCTCTATTCGCGATATAAGGCCATTTTGTCGTCCATTACTTTGTCACAGCAGTTTTGTTAAGTGTGCTTCATCCCTCTTACAGTAGCGAAGCCGTTATGAGACTTCTACAAAATATTACTGAAATCGCCCCCGCCTAACCTTATTGCCCGGCCCCTGATCCCAAGCATTGGTGTAGGAGGTGGGTGTGCAAGCGCACTCCCAGAAGTTTTGATTTGGCGAAAATCGGGGCAAAATCGCTGAAAGTTTGGGCACAGATGCTTTGACACTTTGTTTTATTTGTGTGGTCAATGAGACTGACTGATGAAAACGTCTGATTAGACTTTGTTCTCCAAAAAAAAATATTTTGTGTGACCCCCAAAATAATTATTTGTGTGAGTTGTGAGAGAAAATTTGTAGGAGGAAACTTTGCCGCACAAAAACTTTTCGGGCAAAATCTTTCGCACCCCAAAAATTTGCCTTCTACACCTATGCTCCCAAGCACGCTGTTGGTAGAGATGCTGTCTGTAGGGTTCTAGGACTACTGCCACCTACGGCATATTGAGCTCTTCACGTTAAAGCCATTTGAACGTCGCAAGGTTCTGGTGTATAACAAACGTTCCTTCATTCTCTGACCGCTTTGAAAGAACGATACCTTGAACTTACGTTCGTAAGTCAGTGGAAAACTNAATTTTCCATAGGCCTTTTCAGTTTTCACAGCAGACTATCTTTAAGCACATTATCGCATCGTATTGATTCCACGCACTCATAAAACGNGTTTTCTTCCGTTCAGTTTAAGTTTTGTACATCCTCATACCTTGCTTTAGATTTGTGAGTTACGTGGCACCAGCAACAACGTTGCTCACTTCTGCTGCACTATGTTGAAGTAATAATATCGTAAAACAGAGGTTCTCAACCATAGTGCCGCGAGAACTCTATCTGCCGCAACGCGATATACCAAACTGAATTTGATAGTTCGTATGTTACGTGTAAAACGCGTTATCCTAGGTGGTATTTGTCCAGGCGGCACAGGGGTGTAGTACTGAAAAAGAAGTGTAGGAACGCACTTGAAAAGTACCCCTATGGGGTCGTCAATAAATGATGTCACACCCTAACGGAGGGAGGGGGTCACCAGATTTGTGACAAGGGGGAGTCGGTAGTAGTTTTGTGATGTCACACGAGTCGTTTTGGTATGCATGCTACACGCACTCATACCAGAAAGGAAAGGTGTGGAAGCCAAAATGTTTCTATTCCATTTCCAATAGTATTGTGTTGCAACCAATGACGAAATTTTCGTCGATGTTGCTAATGGGTTAATTGTTTTTGTAGTATATTTCTGATAGTCAGTCCATCATTGTTGGATTTACAGCTAATGGCTAACTATATTTTTGTATTTCAATGCAGCCAAAGCTCATTCGATAAAATTTATTGACTCCCAACTCCATCTACTAGACCAAAAAATTTTACATTTCGACGTCCGATTCTGTGCAGGACTTTTTAGCTGTTTGGCAAGCATTCCACAGTTTTATTCTCAATTTCTGGCAAATCAATATAGGCTACCTCTGGAATACCTGAAGTTAAAAGCGGGCTTCATCTTTCCTTCCATCTCTATCTGGAGGTACATTATTAATTAAGCTCTCCACTCATCCTGAAGACTTCAGAATCATTTCCTATAATTTACATTTTTATTTTTGAGGTCAAAATTGTTGCAACATATGCAATTGCCACCACCACCACCTTCAGTATGAGGGGGCTTTTGCGCTGAACCCAATTAGAGTAAACAGTTTGAAACTCGTGACTCATACAAACATAACAACGCTTCAAAATGGTTTCCATTCATAACAGACCATTCAAAACAGACCACATTCATAACAGACCTGTTCATAACAGACCTGTTCAAAACAGACCATGTTCATAATAGACCCGTTCGTAACAGACCACGTTGATAACGAACCCCTTCTTAACGTCTATTGCAGTGTGGACGCTAAAAGTCTGAACCGTTTTGCCTAACACCCTTTGCCCTGTCCGGCCCTAGGTACGAACAGAGTCTGTTATGAATGTGGTCTGTTA
>JGI24158J21664_10011336_pt1 | contig 11862 bp, 9 predicted proteins | sample Ectturendosymbi3_FD_21664 | JGI IMG/M metagenome (IMG submission 21664)
CGTGTGTTGTGCCAGACGTGTGTCGTGTGTTGTGCCAGACGTGTGTCGTGTGTTGTGACGGACGTGTGTCGTGTGTTGTACCAGGCGCTCCTTTCTTCAGCGCAGAATTTCAAATAAAATACAAGGTCCTCCCGCGCCATGCTCTCGTCATTCTTTGTCCGGTCAGGCCAGGACAGGCCAGGACACGCCTCCTGATCAGAGTAACTAAAGGGGCCGGGGGGGGTTCTCCTCCCCTTAAAAATGTGAAAAATGTTGGACCTGGTTCAAGACTATTGCATTTCTAATGGATGTAAAATTTGGGGCCCCTCAGAAATCTCTTCACCCCCCAGGTGTCCCAGCTCTGATTCCAAGTCGGTCCGTTTTTTCGGGCTTTGTCAAAATGTTTCGGCCTGCATGCAAAAGATTACTTTTGTCGCCAGTTACTGTTGAAGCAATTAATTTCTTTGCCACGACCCAGATCCTTGCGGATCTGAGCACCCCCCACCGAGAGAGACCGGTTACGACCCAGCACCCCCTGCGCAACTGCGTTGGTCATTGAGCAGCTCTTCACCATGTATATGCAACACCACCACGAGCAACAAAGCAAATTCAACTGCTGAGGGGAATCGACTCGATAACATTCCGGTTCCTTCAATGACCTGGCGTCCTTTGCACTAATATGTGTTATTCTGGCTGAATATTGATTATCGTAAAATAAAATCAACTCAACTCGCGTTGATTAAGTCTTCACTGAAAAGTGATTGTGACTTAACTATAGTCATGCATAGTTTGGTACACCATTGCCCTGATCTTGGATCACTCAGCAAATTTGGTTTCGGGCTTCAAAAACAAATCTCGGACGTGCGCCGGGCTCGGGTTTTTGAGTCCAGGTTCGGGCCTCAAAATGAGGCCATTTACAAGTCTGCCCCTGATAATAGCAGCGTGACAAGGCTTTTGTTGCGTCTTGGATGAGTTAGCGCGGCTGGGTACGTTAGGGGATTACCCCAGCAGCAGCACTTCAAAATTTGCGCTTCTGTTTCAAATATGTCTGTGGATTCCGGGTCGCGCAGACCGTGACCTTTGCCTTGCGAGATCGTGATGCTGCCTTAACTGGAACCACAGTGCAAACACCAATCTCTGACCCACAAGTGAACAGCTGGATTCAAGTCGCTGCTCGTGATAACACACAGCATGCATATAGACTGGAATGGGCAGCATCTATGCCACTGGTGGGCAATTAGCGGGCCACATGTGGCCGGCAAAAGCATTCAGGAAAAATCTTCAAATCTGAAATTTCCCCAACTTATCGAAGAAAATATTGGTGCTGAGGCTAACTGGACCGAGACTTGCTTCAATTTGTATTGGAGGTACGGGCCTCCGCTAAACGCGGCTTCCTTGCAGTGGCCCCCGAAGCAAAGTATTACTCACCCCTGCAATATGCGAAGGATTCATCACCTTTCCTCGAGGTCAAACTTATACTGAAGCGGTGCTCGCCACAGTCACGCTGCAAAAGGCAAGGGCTTGGTCACGCGACAGCACTGACCTGCAAAGAACGATAAAAAGGACAAGAAAGGGGTTCGAACGAAGTACCCACCAAAACGGCATTAACGTCCTTGAAAACACCTAACAGCTCGAAGTTGCTGTAAGCTTTCGAGGTATCAGCCGACTGGCCTCGACTTTCTTCACTTTTGCGATGATTCAAACTTGCACTTATCTGTATTCAAGTAACTTCACTCCGCCAACGCGCCTGAATTAAATCTATCAGCAAATTTTTTAAGGAAATCGATCCTGCTCAGGAATCATGGGCGGTCCCCGACCCACGGGCCTTTTCTTTTGTTAATATTATATACTTAGAAAATGTTAGAAACCTGTGCTTCCATGACTTTTCCTGATTTTCAGAGACAAATGGAATGGTGCCAAATTATACAAAAATGTCCTGACATTTTACAAAAATGTCCTTGCAAGCCTATATATAGGATATATGGGTACTATGCTACCCGGAGTTACCTGATGTGTAGCAAATTTCGGACACCTCACTAAGTTTGCATTTCAATGCAATTTTAGGGGCAAAACCTATTTGGCCAGATATGACCATCAATACCTTACATGTGAAGAGTCTTCCTACATCATGACTTGATTTGAAAAGAAGCGGATCTAACACGTGCATGACGTTTTCTACGCACAAACAAAAAATACCCTTTTTGGTGTTACCTTGCGTAAAATTTGTATGATATGTACGTTTCGCTGCGGAGATGCAATTTTGTTGCGAAACCTTTGACAATGGACATATGGAAGGAAAAAAAGTTTGGTCTGGAAATAACGGATGTCACGTGTCCCAGGAAGACGTGCGCAAATAATGGGCTGCATCACATCTTACTTTTATTGTGGCGTACAGTAAAATAAGGATTTCTGAAGAGGGTTTTAGGCGACGATTTCCTATGAAAAGAATTTGCTGATAGGTTCAAACTCAGTTGCCCTTGAAAACGTAACTGTGTCGTGGATTTGAAAAGTCATTCTACGCAACTCCCACCACGTCACTGTCCGCATTTGAGGTCCAAAACATAGCAGTGGAGAATTGTGTCGGTCGCTGATCCTGTTGTGGTGAACTTCCAGCTTTATTTGAAAAAGTTAAGATCGTCACCGTCGTTTGCAATTTCCCAATCTCGTATTTGAAGTAAAACCAAGTCGATTTACGTTCGACTCATGGACGTCGGAAGGATTTTTCCTGGGGTGTCCATATCGGATTTTTCAAAAGGTAGCCATAAAGCTTTTTCCGCATGGGGCCAAAAGTGGTAAAATTTCATTTTTCCTTCTCAAAACTAAGAAAACGACCCTTTTTGTTTACCAAAAATGTAATAAAAAATATAGCATTTCAAATTCCAGGGGGGAAACGACCCCCTTCCGACGTCCGTGGTTGGACTGCCTTCGATGTTGCTCAGGTCTGAGGTCTGACGCGTAACGAGGCTCCTGAGATTGTGTATTGGCAAAACAAACACATCTCGCTTTTTATCGAAAAAAAGCAAAATACGATAACGCGGACAAGCAAGCAAAGTCGAACGATATTCTTCGGTAAACGTAAATCTGTGCGTCTTAAAAACGTGGTTCCTGCGCAACGTCACAAAACGCGCACGTCATCACGTACCGCGATAAACTGTCACAGCAAAGCGTACAATAAATACCAGTCGATGCTGAGGTGTTGAGTTCTGCTTTAAAGTCAACGCGCAGTTGTGACAATTGGGGTTTCGGGGCAAAAAAGAGTGGCACACCAGCCCTTGTTGCATCTCTGGGAGGTGAAAGATAAAGGTTCAGCACGATACGCAAGGCAGTGTTCTGGAGATTGAGCAAAAGCCAAGTCGTTTTGAGTAGAATAAGCCCGGGGAAAAAAGTTTAATTTTCACACGGCAAGAAAAAGACGCACAATTGGAGCCACGGGAAATATTAACTTTCGTGCTTTGAAGTTCCCGAGCACTCCTCACACGAAGTTTTTCTTGTAACAGGATTTACTCCATGAAAGAGAAATTCCCAACCAAACTTAGTTTAAACTGTATTCGCGTCATGTTGCACGCACTTTTGGAATCTGGACAATTTGAGCGACGTCTTCCTCTACAACTGCAAAATTGAAGAAGGCATTGCGAAGTAACAATGCCAAAAATAAGTTTGCGGCTTGGAAAATACGTAGCTTTTCTTATGCAAGCTTGCCAATGAAACCAGTAGGTGAGAAGCAACTTTGTGAGAAACATTTGCCAGCAGCTAAATCAAGCTTCATTAGCAGCGTGGCACTCAATAGAATTTTCTCATTTCAATGCATGAGGAAATAAATCTTTCAAATTTGCTCAAGACTGGAATGCACTTCAAACGATCTGACTTTTATTGGACCACAGTCGTAAAGCAAGTGCTTAAACTTTCAACTGTGTTGCAGAATGACGTCGCTAGATTAACTCATATTCTGCAAATCGATGCGTACAACCTTACCACCGTTTTCAAGGCAGTTCTGCTGATTTAAGGACGGCTTTTTAGTAAAAGGAAGAAAGCAATCATTACCTTAATAAATATTTACTAATAGAGGATTTTCTTAACAATTGCAGTTAGGCAAAAGATGAAACGAAATAGATTAAGAAAATAGTAAGAATAAAATAAAGTTTCGTTCGACAGAGAAATTCTAAATATGGTAACGCTCTAAAAAGAAGCGCGCGGTCAAAGCACAAGAAAAAAAAATAACTGAAGTGTTTGTCTATTTAAGTCTGGTGTTTTGTTCGCAACAAATCGAGCTGTTGTGGAAACATTTCTTGCCCGACGCATCCATCTACAAGAAAGTCGCATTGAAACTAAAACTGATGACAGCACTTGCGTTTGGCTGAGGCGGAAGAGCGAATAAACTTTACAACAACTGTTTCTATGCAAGGTACAGGGATTTTCGATAACCGTGCGTAACTATCACGTCGCGACTATCGCCTTGCAAAACTGGAAAGCTGCGCTGCAGATCTTCGTGCTCACAAAAAAACTTTGGTGAAACGAGATGGGAGAGATATGCTGAGCGGTAGTTTCGTGGATGCATGAATCTGGAGATGGCGGGAGGGTAGAGGTTTGAGAGAAAAAGGTAAATGTTATTTTTTGAAATGCCGTTTGGGAAATTTTTCCAAGAGCAAGTAAAAGAATCGCCACATGATGGTTGACCGTCTTGCAAGATCTATCGCTTCACAACTCCCACCGCGAACTCGCAACTCCCGAAACATGCGTTTTAAGCTGGTACAATCATGCTCCAGTGTTACGCTATTACTCTGAGCAAACCAAGCTTCTGTAAACGCCTTAAAAATTGTTTGAACCAGCCAGCTGGCCTGAAACTGTCGATGGCATCGCAAAATATCAAAGTCAGTTGAAGCGAATCAGGATCTCGTGGACTTTTAGGCAAGAATGATATGTTAGGTCGGTCGTAAGTTACTACAATAAAATCACAAATTGAGTTGCCGTCCATAATGTTTGATAAAGTTAGGTTTAACAAAAATATTTTTGGAACGTACTTGACGGACCTTATCTACCACATGACTCATTCAAGACTTTCAAAGTTACTACAAATTTTGGGTCGGATTCAGTCTTTCGTTTCTGGCACAGGTACAAACTCAAAACAGTGGTTTCTTCCTGGCAGGTAGGCGATTGGCAATGAATTTTTCTAATATAATTTTATGAAACAAACTTCTCCACATCATTGTTTTCAGAGGATGATTATATATCTGTGTTTGTTGTTGTAAGATTTTGTAAGATTTTCGATAAGAGCGCTGTGCTGTACAGTTGCGGAAAGTTTTGGCACAGACGTCAATGGCAAACAAGACTTTACCGCCACAACACTTACGCCAGGGATGTGTTCGAAACGCGATGACCAGCTTCAATTCGGGAGAGTTTTCAAAATCTCACAGTGATCAAAGAAGTCACTGAGATACTTCCATGATCGTGGAATGATGCTTGCGACCACTCTGTACTTGTCACTCTCCATGCGACCACTTTGTACTTCAAGTACTGCCAGCAGTAGCGTGCTATATTGGCATACAAACGACTGTCTCAGTAAGGCCTCGTCCTCCACTGCGGTTTGTTTTGATGCATCTCAACGCTAGGGAATAACCACAATGTTGCTGGCTGATCAGCACTCTTTGCCACAGGAAATGAACACGTGGCGGCGCTCTTTCTCGCTATCTTTTGCCGACAAGCCCGAAAGATAACAGAGCACGACATCAGTTTCAAATCGTTGATCCTGAAGTTGAGTAGCTCCTGTCCTGCGATGACGACGTCGCATGAGATCCACCGTTTTCAGAAGTGATCAACGGCTTTGTGACGCAGTAAAACGTCGTGCGTTTACAGTGAGGAAGACGAGGTGACTGCAGATGCGTAGTTGCTGTGCAGCTGCCAAACGAAGACCGCGAGACGGCGCTCGGGCGTCGCAAGCTGGAAAAAAGAGAGAGGCTGGTGGTTTTGTTTTCAAACCTTTGCGTACAAACCTTGTGAAAACATTGAGCAAACAAGCACAGTTATAGTTGTTCCAGCCACGCAGCACATCGTTGCAAGTGTGTTTTGTTCAAGTTGTTTTGTTCAAGTTGTAAACTCTGTCGTTGTTAAGAAAGATATTTCCATTGTGCAAGAACACACATTTCCACAAAATCTATGCTCTCTGCATTAACGAGCAGGCCAGGGGAGTGCAACCATGCAACACTGCCAGCCAAATGCGCATAACCAGATTGGTTCATGGGCCACAGCTGCATGTGTCAAATGCAGGTTAGACAAATCGCTGGCCACCGACAGAAGATTGACAATACCCTTTACAAAGGGTAATGCTTGTGGAGCAACGGGGTCTGGGTAAAGCGAATACCAGGCGCGGGTGAACTGGTGTGATCATAAAGTAAACAGCAAACTATTTTTATCTTAACTCTTTTTAGGTTTTTGGCCCGCGGGATATACTCTATTTGAAATCTGGACCTTTACGCGGGCAACGAAAATTCAGCTTCCGGGCCACTTTTGGCCCGCGGGCCACGGGTTGCGCAACCCTGAAGTAGGCTACAGTCTGCAAAGCAGGTGGAAGTCATGCCACGAGGAATACTGTTGCCATTGGGAAGAGCAGGGTCGTCACTACCTTTAGTGATGCAACAAAATACAATAACGCAGCGAACCAACCAGCGAAATCGTGGCAAGACTCAACCAAACATTCCAACGAAGCGAAGGTAAATTTTTGGTGAATATGTTCCATTACCGAAAAAATGCAACCAAGTTGCGAGGAACGTGACATTGTTACATCATAAGGCAAAAGACGTCTTCACATGCATCACAACTTCATGCCGACAACGGGACAAGCTTTGATTACGACTACGCGTTGCGCTGAACACAAACTTTTACATAAATTTACGCAGATTCAGCATAAACTGCAATTGCTCAAACTGCGAAAACCGCACTTTTATCATGGCGGCTTTTGTAGACTCGAAACTACAGTGCAACTGCCCACGCAAAAACCCAAAAGCACTCTCGTTCTACTGTTTTTTTTTCTTTGCTTTATTTTTACTTCAGCCTCACATGTCCTTCCTGTTGCAACGCAGAAGTCCGGGTTAACTCCTGAATTGCCACAGCATCGGCACATGAGCTATGGGCTTAAAATCAGCAGAGCTTTGATCATACCTCTGTGACTTGCACAACTATCAGACTAGTTCGTGTGTCCTTTTTTCAACTCTTGTTCAGTGTCAACATTTCGCTAGCAAGTTTTCTTACTGCTTGCAGGACTGAAGATGTGTTAAATACACGAAACAGACTAGTTCCATTAACTTCTTGCAAAAGTTTTTGAAAAGGTCGAAAGAAGCTTGAGACGGTGAGCAAGCAAGCTCAACACGGATTTACGCAACGTTCAGTTTGTACAAGGCGCGGGTATGCGGATTCGAACAAAGCGACCACAAACGCGGGAGGTTTGAATCATAATCGTGAAGAAAAACGATACGGCTTGAGTTGTTGCGCATGCACGATTTTCAGCTACATTCGCTGTTTTGTTCGTCATAAAGGCTTTGTGCGTCATCTATTGCGGGAACTTCAACCACGGTGGAGGTGGATGCAGTGAAGCAAACAAAACCAGAACATGTTTTGGCCGAAAACATTACAGTATCGAACTTTTCACGTCAGTGTAGGATGGAAGCAGTCACCGCGGTAATCACGTCTTGTGCGCAAGTTTAAACAGCTAGACTCGCGTAACGAATTTCGAGTTTGGGTTGCTGGTAAATTAAATCAACTGCTTTCAAGCCTGAAAACGAATAATTGTCAATGAAACTACATCCATTCAAGTCTCGGTTGCAAAAACGACAACGATCAGCCGGTAGCGTGCCTTGAAAATTAGCCTTCTTTCGTGATTTCTTTTGCTTCGTTAGCTGTTGCCTATTATTGCTTATGCAACTGAGAAAGAGTCACGATTTTTGCTCTGTACTAACATTCTTTGCGTTATTGCAGTTCCAGATTCTGATGCTTGAACGAGCTGTACCTACAGGCATCAATAGGAGCAAATACTGAGTGCGAGAAGTGACTTTATCGTGCATTAATAATTGGCATGCGATGCAAGACACGTAAATGAGTTGCTAGCTGTAATTGCACTGGTGTTTCACCGTTTGAAAAGCTAACAGTCATAGCCTAAATTGGTTTAAAACAAATCTAATTACTTTCTGGCCACTTTTATGGCCCGCGGGCCCTTTCACGGGCCATTAGCTCGCTCTTGGTTCATCCAACTTTCACGACCTTTACGCATTTTGAGAACAACCGGCTGAACAAACTTTTGTTCGAACGATTTTACCAGCATTACAAATCTTTTACCCGGTTTTTCCTACTGCAGTGCTAATCCTGCCCAATACCCATTGGCTTCCACCACATGACCTTTGCAGCATAAAAATCCATCTCTTGGGTCTCCGCGAGTTGAGGTTTGTCTATCGCTGGCCCATGCATACTCCCACAAAACCATAACAATAAAAACTGGACGTTGGGACACCGAATTTAAACAAACCAGCTTATTTCGACTTTCCTAGTATTTTCAAACTTTACCATAGAAGTCCCTCTCTGGTAACCGACAACTTGCTTTCAGGCTACTACAGCAGGTAATAAAATATCGGTACTTATGCATCAACCCACAAACAAAACGTCACACACCTAATGTCACTTTGCAAAATATAGATATTGCCCCGGCAAATAACAACGAAGCCCCTTGTCCACAAATGTCACCTGCGAGTGTGTAGGAACGCAAAACATCTTTTAAAGCAAGCAACCTCAACGAGGACCACAACATCTAGGTCGTGAAAATCGCGCGCAACTTACTGGCCAGTTCCGGTTTTTGCGCTGCTTGTTCACTTGACAAAAACAACAAAATCGGGTGGAATGAAATTCGTCTCTTTCGTAAATAGCTGGTAATTCCCTACAGAAAACACGTTTTGCCTTTTACGACTGCCCAACCAGCTTGCACCGCAAGCAAACGTTTTCTGCAGTTAAGGCTTTTCTCTTTCACCGGACTTAAAGTGGCCTGGTCCGCTCTTAATGCGATTGTGACGACAAAACTTTTTAATTAGCGATCGATTTAAAACGAAACAACTATTGTGTTTCATAGACGTATGTACCTGCCTTACCTTTGCGGCAGTAAGGCTTTTCGGAAGCAATCCATGTGCTCCATGAATGGTTGACGGATTTCTTTCATGAAAATCCCAAACACAATCGGATGAAGGACAGGATTCAGGTACATCACAACGTACATGACTGTGTCCGTCTGCCAAGAGATCGCGACATATTATGAACAAACTTATGATTTGTCTGAAAACTGGTAAGAGAACCAGTAAGCTGGTCAAGGACGTAATCTTTAAATGATGTGAACACAAGACAAAGCCAAATCTAACTGTCTTCTGTGCTTGTAACAATCTGCGTATCCCCTAGCAAACTTTTAAGTGTTTAACATTTTTCGCAATGGGACAAAATAATCGTTGTTCGCAATTTTCTGAAAAAAACAATCCTAGTTGCAGGAAATGCAATTTATTTAACCGACGAAGACTCAACAAAATCATGTTCTTTGTGCAAAAAGAGCAGATTTTCTTATTGACACGCACGAGCATTTCCCCAAAGACCCCGTTGTATTCGGCGCCAAACATCTCCACGTTTGATCAAATTAAAGCGTCACGTCGGCCAGTGCCTGACACTGATGCGCTGTTATGAAACGTGCAGCAAAAACACTGAACGCTATATCCCATAAAATATCAACTTGCGGGTCATCTCAGCTGCCAGACTTTTTCTCTTGCCTGACAAACAATCCCGCTCTACCCAGCTGCTTTGGCGCAACGCACCATGCCAACACGCACGACACGAATACACAGGAACCGCTACTGTGTTGTTGGTGCGCACTTTTTGGTCGAAGCTTTGTTTGTTCAACGCCAATTACGACGATATTTTAATGTCCACACCTGGTAAGCTTTCCATGGATGAAAAGCGCGCAAATCCACACGACGTCCTGCTGAGGAAGTGCGATAAAAATCAATAAACATTCGCATTCAGTTGCGAACATCTACAGCTGAGCGCCAAGTGGGGGGATTGCCGTGTAGCCTAAAACTTTTTTCGAGTGATCGCTGCCGGAGGCGGAATCGTACCGGTAATCTGTTTGTTTTCCTTCTCGAAGCCTCGGCGGACGTCGAGTGCGGAAAAAGCGACGCTGAATTTTTTTTCTTTTCGCTTCCGCCGTCGCGTCAATTAAATTCGTGTTCGGGAGCTGACCCTGACTTCTCTCGACGGAAGTTAAACGAATCAACTGTCAACATCCACTATAAACTATTCGGAGACGTGATCGATTTTAACGATCTCGGTATTCGCCCCGGCACTGAAGGGAAGCAGCAAAAGCTGAACGATGAGGTGGCGACACAAAAAACAACCCGAACGCATGAATTTGTTTCTGAGCGGCGAGGAAGTTCTGCTCGATAGCGACAAAACAAAACTGCAAAAGTCAACAACCCTGCTCCTTGCAACAAGTTCCTGTTGCCCGTGTTCAGCAGATATGGCTGTTAGCGGGTCTGGTATGGAAGTGTACGGAAGTGAAGTTGGGGCAATGTTTGCACAACAACAACCATTTACAAGTTTGTTTTTTTTCATAAGCCTTTCATAAAAGATATTAAAGATATGGCGCTTAGCATTCACAACTAAATCTACGTCTGCTAATTCGTTGCAGCTTAATTTCACAATTTATTAAAAATAATTTGTCTTCTGCAAATATTTTGTTTCTCAACAAACGTTTTTAAGAGTAAAAGAAAAACAAGTATGGCGCCTGACCGTCCGGATTTCACTTTTCCGATATCAGTTTCTCAGATACCAATCCATCTGTTTACTTGCATTTTTGTCAAGCCTGACGCTTCGACGGAAGCTATGAAAGGAGCGACAGGATCGATTGCTTTCGGTATTCTGTTGCCATCTTTGGAACTGCGTCACGACTTCGTAGCGAATTCGCGCAGAAATTAGTTTATAGGAGATTGATGTTTGTCGCGGAATCGACAAAAACCATGTGTTGTTGGGTAAATCTCTGCAGGATTTTGCAACGGAGTGCTTTGCTGGTCACGTGAGTTTTCTTGGCAAGTCAAAACAACTTTTCAATATCATTTGTTTCACTTCTTTGTCTGTTCGCAACTCTTCAGGTATTCTCACAAAGCGCAGTATCACGTGCAGCGTTAAAAGCAGTGGCAAAAAAACATTGCAGATAAATAATCTCACAATGCGCGTTTTTCTATTCTGGATTTCGCACTTCGCCACTTAAGTTTTTGGGAAAACTTTGGGATGAGCAAATGGCGCAAGCCAGCAAACTTAACAATAAAATAAATAAACCAAACCATAATCTTAACTGAATTTTCTAAGAATATAGGTCTCTATCTCCACTACCATATTCCTCTCTCAAAGCTTGCATTCTTGGTATTTTGTCAGTTTAACATCGCCTTTGAAAGCTCAAGTACATTACACACCAGACATTAGATATTAATAAATCTGCAAACCACGGCCATAGCAATGGCATCATAATTGAATCTTTCAAAATATTGTTTAAACTTATCCTCAACGCCCACGGCCATGCCCTCTTCCCGAATAAAAATTTCGATACATCCGGTCCATACGTCTGCACTCGACGGTACTTTACAAGTTTCGATACCAAGTGCATCTTTGGACTCACTTGATGAATGTGCACAAATATGCCGGTGGGGGGTACGTATCTCGATCATGCCATCGTGGAGGCCGCTGGCTCGCGCCTCTGACGTCAATCATGATTAACGCAAGATGGCGTGAAGTAGGAGATTCATCCCAAAGCTTTTCGTCTGACACTCTTCAGGGGATATCGTCAGAATGAAGTGGAGATACTACCGAACTGGTTTA
>JGI24158J21664_10011337_pt1 | contig 11862 bp, 7 predicted proteins | sample Ectturendosymbi3_FD_21664 | JGI IMG/M metagenome (IMG submission 21664)
CGTCTTGAATTGGTTCGCTCGACATGACGCGACGAAGAGTACATTCAGGCTCCGGCCTGCCGCTCGTCGTCGTTAAATAAAAATAAATATTGTTGTAAGTATTTGTGGGAAAATATTTAATAATTTTATAATTAGTTTCCATGCAACGTGAAGCACAATTTGCAAATGCTCTGTTGAACATAGAATGTACATTTTCAAAATGTCAACCCCCCTGTACAAACTTAAAGCCCTTCTTTTCACACTTTCTGGCGGCGGTTCTGGGTGTAACTCGAAATTTGTCGTGCTCATCTTTATTTGTGTGTGACAAGGACAACAGTGTAGGAGTGCAGATGAAACCAGTGTATTCAGAACAGCGCATTGCCCTCCACCAGCACCCATGCCTATATCGACTGGCGTAATTGACAGGGGGCAGAGGGGCGAACCGCCCCCCGGCAAGCTGAATGTAAAAATCGGGCCACCACATAGCTTATATTTCGGTTTTAGTATTCTGTTGGTTATCAGTAGGTTGTTGTTTTTTTTGCGTTTTTCAGTGTATTTTCCAGTTATTTCTGGTTTCAGTATAGGCTAGCAATCCAGTCATCCTCATCGGAATTCACCATCATTTCTCAAGTTTTTTTCTGAATGTTGGCTTGTGGGCCACCTACAGTGGTCAGCGGGCCCCTTTCGGCTACGTTTTTCCCCTGGCTCAAACCTCTAGTTACGCCATTGACTATATGGTTCTCAAATTGTGCGTCGATACGCCCTGTGGTGAGTCGTTCTAATTTTCCAAGGACGTCGCAAAAAAGTAAACTCAGTGCAGTTTTATTACTTTTATTCATTGAGGTAACATCAGTAAAATTATTTGCAGTTTTATAACTTCACCAAAGAACAGTTTTTGTTCAAGTGCGATCATGCTGACTGTAGATAGCCTATTTGCTATCTCATGATTACGTAACTGTAAACATATTGCACAAATATTAAGTCTCTTTGCATCAGACAAATGAAGGCCACAGTATTCAGTTATAAAATGGATGTAAGCAGAAAGCTGATGTTGCAACCTAAGCCTAAATCCGCAATTGAAAATGACAGGCCAAAAATAAATGTTGCAAGTATAACGACAGTCATTTGGGGTTCACATTTATCTTGCAGAATGGAGAGGAAAAACGCCAATGTGTTGTTTGCAGCAAGGTATTGGCCAGTGAAAGCGTGTTACTAAATAAGCTTGAACGTCATTTAGCATCATCACATTCGCAATTTGTGAACAAATCAGGTTTGCTTTTCTCGGAAAGTAAATGGTCTAAAAAGAGAAGTGTCCACCATTACACAATTCACGCAACTCCCACCAAGGACTTTATTACCATGCTACCAAGTACAGAGTAAAGAATTGCTAATTTTAAAATGCCTCACACTATTGCTGAGGAAATAATGCTGCCGTCTGCAATCGAACTTGTAAGAAGAATGAAAGGAAATGCTGCCCAACATTTAAAGTTGTTACTGCTATCTGATGATTTGCTTGAAAATAAATTTATAATCCTGCCTTCAAATTTACGAAGTATATTTTTGTGCAACGTCCATCTAAGCCCAAAATTTACTCGATGCTTTCCAAAGAATTTATCAAGCTATGAATGGATTCGTGACCTTTTCATCCAACCGACCCTATGATCCTTTACCCTAGCAAGAAAAAGACTAAATTAACCTTACATGTGAAGATTTCTTGAAAAGAAAGTTTAATTCAAGAAACTCGACAAATTTTGGATTTTATTGCACGACGAATGCCCAACTTTGGCGGAAACAAGTGCTACGAATGCCATGGGCGTCCGTAGGGGGGCAAAAAGGGCATTTTCCCCCCTGGAAATTGGAACTAAGAAGCAAAAATCTCTGGAAAACGTGAAATCAGGAATTTAATTCTAATCATTTGGGTTAATTCTTGCAATGACAGTTTGTTTGCCGATATGACACTCACACTGCACAAGAGTCAGGTTCACTGTTTTGGTAGCATACAGTTATGAGCTTGAAGTTTAGCAGTTCACTCATGTCCTCTCCTTTGCCCGCAGAGGCAGGTTGCGAAACTCTGGAGCGAATTGTTCTACTATTGGCCTTTGTTGCTAAAACAATAACATGGCAACAAACTTCGAAGTGCACTTCAAGTTACGTTGTTAGGCGTTATGCCGCATGTACTGTAACTGTTGAAGGCAGACATCTTGGCAGGTAATGCAGCGAGACAATGACTGCTGAGTGCTGATAGCGGTAACGCACGTAGGTTCAAACCAATGGTGGGCGAATTGCGGGTCGTCGGCATAGTTTGTGTGGCTCTTCTAGGTGAATAGGAATATCTCAAATTGATAGAGAGTTGTTCCCTCAAATTTAATGTTTGTTTCATTTATCAGTGTGTTTATACAAGTTTGTGAAGTTAATCACCAGCAGTGTTCCCTGTAAGAAAATTTTACATTGAGCAAATGTTTGTTTCAGTGCGCATCCAGTTTCACAAACATATAGATTCAGTCCCGTCGCCACGGGGGGGCTTTGGTGGGCTTATCCCCCCAAACAAAGCTCCAAGCCCCTCCAAATTGAAACGTGAAACGCTATAAATAAGTGGAGTTTTGGTTAATTTTATAGTGTCAAGCCCCCCGCACAAACGCAAAACCCCCTTGTTGAAAACTTTCTGGCGACGGTTCTGTATAGATTGCAGACGCACAACCAGTGAAACGTTTCGACAGGGCTGTGCAACATATATACGATATCAAAATTGGAATGTTGCAAGTGCGGAAAAATGAGATTTCACTGCGCGAGTGCTGGCAGTTTTACAAATCCTTCCAAATTCGACTATAGTTAAAATAAGCAAGCTCGCACATCACATTAAATGATGCATATTTCTTTTTGTTGTTTCATCAACAAATAAAACTTTTATTATGTATGTCTTATATAAATACTTATTGCTGGTGCGTCGCAACTTCAGCAAACGTTTCCAAAGGCGTCGCAACGAAAAAAGTTTGAGAACCACTGGCCTATATCTGCAAAACATTAATTTCACCTTAAAAGACTGTGAAGCTTATATTCCCCTTAACATTGTGGGCGGCGGAGCAAAGGGGCTCGAGGTGGTCCGATCCACTCTATTTTTTAGGAGGGTCCGAGATACAAGGACCCCTTCCACTATTCTAGAGCAGTTTTGTTTCATTAGTTCTCAAGTACATCATCTCCAAAAATTTGCTCAGTGCCCGACCTTTTCGTTAAAACATGCTTATTTTCATCTCAATCTTGTGTCGTTACACCCTACACGAGTCGCTCCGTCCTTCACTGATGGCTTTCTGACAAACCAATGACTCGTCTGTTTGCAGTAAGGAAGTCGGAGCACAGCCGTAAGTCGGCCGGGCTTTTTGGTCGGATCAGGTTATAACTTAAGTTTGTCATAAAGTTTCGGGCAGATTCCAAACCTGCATGCAATTTTTAAAAAATAATATTCAGGTAGCGATGTTTTTGTTCTTGATGTGGATTTGTTGTGCTCACCGCGGTGACTTTTGTGAGTGAAATGAGTCGGAGGCATAGAACAGAAAGCTGAAAAGATCCTACGATGATAGTAAATGAATGATTGTGTAATGTAACTTTCTCCAAGAGGGCAAAAATGACCAAAATCTATTTCACAACGTGAATCCTCAAAATATCGAGGAAAGTGTGTCGGATCGGATATCCTTATCCGTATGCGGCTCCAGCTCAAAAGCAGTTTTTGGATATCCCTATTCGATTGAAAACCTACTACCTTCCGGATATCCAACCAGCAATCCGGATAGTGATCATCTCTGTAAAGCTGCATTCCGAATCCAATCCAGTCCTGTCAGACTCGAGTCCTGAAATCCGTGTCTTGAAAACCTCTGCTATAGCCTACCTACTGCCTAGCAACTGACGTACTGAGCCAAAAGGCATTACGGATAATTCAGATGGTAACACAAAGAAGTGGTACCATTGGTTAGTTTTTTGTTCTGCATTTCGCCGTAGCAGTAGAAATTCAGCCCAGAAACTATACATCCTGAATTGGGTTAACACCAAATAAGTGTCGCAAGGTGTCCCACGTGTTATCACACCACTACACCCCAACGTATTTGAGTTTGACACTCCTGTGCTACACTCAGGGCCTGCGTGAGGGGGGTACAAGAGGTAGTCTACATTGTACCCGGGCCCGGTAGGTGCTGGGGCCCGGAAAGGTAAAACTGCGCACTCTTAGTTTTTCTATAATCAAGTCCCAAATTATCGGTATAAGCCAGCTGCTAGTATAACAACGAATCTATTTGTAAATCTTAGCATGAAAGCTGATTCTGATTAGCCTCAGTGCCGGATTAAGGCAGCGCGGGGCCTGCAGCATTTCAAGAGCGCGGGGCCCTAAGTGTAAAAAACATNTCAACACTTGGTAAATCATAAAGTGTGTGGGCAAGGTATCCGTGTTGCTATAGCTTTACTCACTGCATGCTCTCTCCAGTTTGCATNAAGACATGACAGTCTTGAGTGTATCATGCTGACCGCCAGTGTTGCTAGATGGTTGTGACGTAAATCGGCTAAATGATGTCACAAAAAACTGCTAGATCCACTAAAAGTCTTGTCACAAATTTCAGCTAAAATCTGCTAAAAGCAGTGAATTTCTGTTAATACCTGTTATTTTTAACATGATTAAAAGAAACCTATAAAGTTATACAACATATTAATTTTTCGTCTTCGTCTTATACTCACTCTCAATAAGCATGGGCTGAAAATGCTGGTCTTGATCAACACACTTTTCAGCCCATAGTTTTCTTTTAGTCAAAATTTTGAGCAACGTCACTGCAGCTTACTTCGTTTTTCGTATGACACACAGTTCTTGACGATCTCTTATTTCAAATGGTTGCATGTTTTTATGCAGTATAACAATGCTCAGCGACAATCTGAACATAGCTTCAGCCTTACAACTTTCTAAGGCTGGTCTTTGTAACTCAAAACTTTGTGTTACATTAGGGGGCATGCCAAAAGCTCTTTAGTCTTATCTGAGTGCTTTTGATACCAGTTATGCTCTTTAGGGTCACAATGATTAGCTGTGAATGCATTAATGCAAACTTCACAAAAGGCTTATCTTGAATCAGTAAGATTCTTCTTCTCGTGTCACTTCAAACTTAAACGCATCCGCACCAGTGTTGCACGCACAATCTTGCATTAGGAAACAGGGCAGCAAGGTCCGCTTTTGTGCATTGTGTTGGTTTCAGGGGACAGGAATTAAGATGGGCCATTGTTTGTCACTCCCTACAGAGACAGCTGGTATCACCATCGTTTTTACAACCCCATTTCACCAAATTGGCTTTGCAGAGGCCCATCGCAATTCGCAAGCGATTTCGGCAAATCCAGAAAGGCCACATGTCGCTTGAGCCAGGGGGAAGCGATCCCTGTGGTGTGATGGTTAGCTTATTTGGTTTTCATGCGAGGATCAGTAGGATAGGCAGAAGGCACTGAGCCAACTTTTAAGTTTTGAATCTTGCAACCATATATGTCGAAACTTTTGGCTGCTGCGGTTTACCAGGATGTTTTTTTACCAGACATTACTACTTTACGCTAGTAAGTTGGAAATAACGCACCGTGGGATAAAAACATATTCTACCAATGTTGTCTTTTAACCTAACGTGTTCACTAAGCACAAAAGCAAAGCAGTCACGCTTCACCAAGCCATCTAAATATGTTATTATGATACACATCAGTCTGGAGCAGTTTGGTTGCATCATAATAAAAATTCTAAATAATTGCAGCTGCAGACAGTTGGTCGTGCTTTGTCTTGGTGTTACCCAATTAAAAACGTCATAAATAAGATAGTATATATTTTTTTTTGATGAAGGTTTAAAAGTTTTCATCTTGAAAAACTGTTGAAACAAGCTTTTGGTCAAGAATTTGTTACCTGCTAAACCTGCCAAACGGTTGGTAAAATCCTGCTAGAAAACCATATAAATGTTAGATTGAAAATTTTACAGCTAACAGTGAGAAAACCCTGCTAGATTTAGCAGCAAATTAGCTAAAATGGCAACACTGCATGACCGCAATCTTATGCCTTTTGTCACGTAACTGTGCAAAAAGAATCAAACAAGAATTTCTGGACACAGACAGCGTTTAACTGAAAACCTGCGCTTACTACTTATGGCAAACGTAGCAAAATTCTAACTTCTTAAACTAAAAAAATCTTATATATAATGCAATAAATAAGATTTATTACAGAAGACCGCGGGGCCCGTAGCAATTGCTACATTTGCTACTATTGTTAATCCGGCACTGATTAGCCTACTACACAAACAAGCTATACAAGTTTCAACGAAGGTTCGAAAAACTAGGGGGCCCGGTGTCAAAGCGAAATTTCTGACTTCACGCCATGTGCGGATGCACAGAGTAATTTTCTACATATCAAATACGCTGAGAAAACTGCTTATTAAAGCTTAGGATTTAGTGTTTAGGTAAGAGCATCGGCTTAGGGTTTAGGTTTGGGTTAGAAAAAGAAAAATAATTGAGGTCCAAGACTAAATCCAATATTTTTCAGTGTTTATACTAAGTCTCGTGCTGTAGCTTGTTATGGGTATCAGATGTCTAAGCAAAAACTTTTAATTTACGTAACTCACATCAAATAAGTAATTTCCAAACTTTATTCTTTTACCCTGAGAAGCAAAATAAATGACCTATTAAACAATAATAAGTCAGAAATTTCGCTTGACACCGGTATCAGTTTTCGAACCCCCAGGCAAAATTTTTCTCGGAGGCCCTGACTACACTAACCATGCTGTATGCACATGCACGCCATAGATTAGCATTGGCTGTGGACTTGGACTGAATTTGATCCGGGCTATAATGAACTTTTTGGATTTGGATTGAATCCGGCATGCAACTTGCTTTAAAAATTTAGGGTAAGGACGGGATTTAGGCTGTGTTAATGAAAAGGATTTGCGATATTTTTTAATTTTAAAATGGTTGAATTTTGTTAATCGTTTGGCCTTCATTTAGACGTGGACTTAGTTTTTTTAGATTTTTTGGATGATAATTGGACTTGCATTGAATATCAAAAAAGTCAGGGCTGGATCTGTCTCGCAAAATATGACAGTCCGCCATGGGCATCGGAAGGATTTTTCCATGGGAGCCAATAGTGGATTTTTCCAAGGGTAGCCAAGGATATTTCCAGGAGGCTAAATATGGTGAAGTTTTGAATAGCGGCTTTCGGTCCCTTCTGCCCCTCTCTTCCGACGCCCATTCAGTCCACGTATCTCTGATGCACATACACACCCCAACATTATACAACCAGCCCTTACGCTTTTTTAAAAAATAAAAAGCGTATACACAGTTGCAATGTTGACTTATTATGTACAGGAATTCACCGAATTATTGACTACATTAACTGTATTATTTGTTTTGGGTTTTTGGTTTGAAAACATTGCAAAAAGTTTCTCGCTAAAATGTAAACAATGCGTGCAAGCCGATGTGTGCACGTAAACGATGTGTGCAAGCCAAACGTGTCAAAAGTGGATATATATATATAACTAGTGAAAAACAAACCGTCAATTTTTGCTTTAAATTCAGTGAAAACAAATCACTGTCAGCCTCATGCTAAATGACTTGCAAAATATCTTAAACCTTGATGAAAATAATTTACATGACTTTGTGCGCCTCTGAGTACCGCCATTCGATTAAATTTTTTCTGTTAGCCGTTTACCTCAAAATCTGTCATTAGAATCAGTAGCGTAGCCAGCGCAAAATTTTGGGAGAGGCCAAATATTTTGACTTTAAACAGTAGCCTATTTTGTTTGGGACAACGCTTCTCAAAGCACAAAACGTCAAAATATGTTAGAAATTTGGAAGGCATGTCGCCCTTGCCCCCCATGGGCCATGCCTACGCCTATGGTCAGAATGTCTTCATTTCTCTCCCACCGCCGGATCCCTGTATGACCATGAGTGAATGAAGTTATAGTTTGGGCCCTGTTAAAGTGTTTTGCACTTCTTAGTGTTGATTGTGTAATAACACCTACTCTGTGCTCTTGTGCTATTCGATTGCCCTTGTGATGTGGACAATAAGTCTGCGAGAGATACATAAAATAAAAAAATAAAACTCATCGGATATTGCTATACATAAATAATATTTCGAAATGGTTCGAAAAGTCATATTTTCTTAGTTCTTTAGATTGTACCTAAATGCGATTTTTTTCTGGTCTGTTTTGCAAGTTGATAAAAAAACAAACATTTCCAATTTTTTTCAATGGCTTGTGAAATCTAAATGTTGTAACCCACATTCCCACACAATGTTTGTTTTTACGATTCGTGATATTTGATTGATTTCATGTTAGGGAAAAAACCTGAGATGCCAGTTATTTCTTGTTGACCCTTCTGTGCTCAAGTGGGAGTAGCCACAAAGTGGCCTCTTCCGTTTTCCCTGGAGCAACACGAAAAACTCGGGAAATGATGGAAATCACTGTGGAATGCAATATTGCAACAGATGATTGCTGCTGATTGCCACTGTTACAGCAGTTGTGCAGTGGTTCATTTTGTGCACGCCGCATGAGTTAGCTGCGTTGGAAAGAAGAACCTGGTAGGCCCACCCGTCCCGACCCTACCCTTGTAGTTGTATTTGGAACGAGAATGGTGCAGTTTTTTGTGGCGTTAATCATGCCGTTCCAACGTTCCGAATAAACGTGAAAAAATGCACCTGCACCATACATTCAAGATAGTTTTTTGACAGTTAGTTACAGAATGTACAAGATATGAAAAGGTAGCATTGAATATCATTGCAGTATCAATTCAATGACAAATCAAATGTATGCTCAAATCTATATTTCATCCTACTCACTCATAGTTGCTATGTTTAATCAAATTCGATTTGCAGCTATTTATTGCTGCTAAGCACATTTTATTCTTAACAAATAACTTGACAACTGTAATTCTTTGTATTCAGTGTGATCTATTCTCTGTAACAAGAGGCCTGTTACTCACTAAAGTTATTTTGAGCCCAGTTTCTTAATGATACATTGCTTGATTTGCATATTATACTTATTCCCAATTGTAAACTATAGGCTATTTGATCTGAATTATCATAGCTTGAACCCAATTATTTAAGGCCTATTGAATTTATTAATTTTGTTTATTACATTAGAGTTTTGTGAGCAAATTGAATTGGTAGCCACTTATATTATGTTTGTTGTATTTTGATTTGCTAATTGCTTTGCATTTACTGTTTTATTAAATATTGCAAATTGTACTTTATTAAAGTTTGTTTCATTGTTGAAATATTGTAATTTTAAGGCTAATGTGATGTGTTAATTTAAATCAGGGGCAGATCTATGGGGCTCAATTGGGACGATCACCTCCTTAAAACTTAACATTAATCACTATGAATGATTTTGTATATTTCAGAAAACAACATTTGCGATGTAAGGCCATTTGTTCTCCACTGTGATTGTTTTGTCACAGCAGTTTTCCATTGTTTTGTCACAGCAGAGAGTATACTTATCTTTCTTACACTACAGAGGGAAGCTTTTCTGAGACATGACTACTAAATTTTACAGAAATCAATCCCCCTAACATAACTAGCTGAATCCACCCCTGATTTAAATAAATACCTTTTATTATATGATATAATATTTGTGTTTAACTTTTAATAGATTTGCACAGCATGTTCATTAGTTATTGTATCATAAGTCTGATTGTGTACATGCTCATGCATATAGATTTACATGTTTTTCATTTGTAGATATGTTTAGAAATATGTTTTTCTTAAATGTAAGTACATGATAACTGATGCAGGCATGCTTGTTCAGAAAGGTATATTGTTCAAACATTTTTATTGCTTAGGTGTTAATGTTCTGCAGTTATTGTGCTAGAAAATACTCTGTCTGAAGCTTTTAATACATTGAATTCATGTGTTCTGTAGCTGCCTACTTGTGCATAAAATGGTGGAAATCTTGTTTTAAGAGCATGGGCGCAAATAGGTAGGGGACACAAGGGACACGTCCCTCCACTTTTGCAGACAATGGGGATATAATATACCATGTCCCCCCACATTTTTCTCTTTAGGTTTCATAATATATTGGTTTCACACCAAGCTGTGCCCCCATATTTTACAACAAAATTGTGCTCATGTGTAAGAAGTATAGTTCAATATCGTTTAGGTTTGGTTCAGCATTGTAGAATATATGTTCAGGCATGTTTTGTAAATACATTGTTGAAATTGTACTGTTTGGTTAAACAATGTTTGAAGCCATCACACTTTTTGATAGACCTTTTTGATTTATGGATCTTTGCAAATTTGTGAATTGTTAAATCAAATATATGTTTATCAGCTTTTAACACCAATGTTCCAAAGCATGATGATCATTTTGATAAACAATGGCATGACTTGCAACAGAAATTGACTTCTAATTTCTTGTGTTTCAAACTTCTCTGTCTATGCGGTTTTATCACTGCTGTGGTAATTTTTACATACTGTGCATTTGAAAAATTTATTTTTAGTATATGTGATGTATACAAACATTAGGTCTTTTTAGCTGATTTTTGGTCCAGTATGAAAATACATGTTGTATTTAGTGCTTCGATGTCCACTGTTTAAGAATTGTAGTCATTGAATGGTTATTCTATGCAATACATAGTTTTTCATTATACTTTGGTTCTTAACAGTTAAAATCAAACCTGTTTTGTTCATAACAATTAATATCAAAATAATCCATGTTCCCGAAAGGTAATTTGGTGATACAGTAACAGTTGGTTCAACGTCTGGATTAAAAAATCTTCAGCTGTGGTTTTCAACATATTTAACCTGTGGAACTTTTTGCTCAAATAATTTTTTGTTTAGAATCTTGTATACTTACTCTGATACTAGAGTTTGAAAGAGTTTGATTATGCAAAGACATGATGAACATCATTCAAGAAAAACAGTGCTTTGTTCATTGTTTTCTCATTTGCATCCTTAAATGCACTTAATCTGTTGGAAGTAACATGCTGATAAAATTTTGGGGTTTTTATACTGAATATAGTGTTTTCCTTCACTTTAAAAAAGTTAATCTGAATTGCATGAATATTAAATATCAGATATCGTTTTTGCATCAAATGTAATGATCACCATTGTATGTTTAAAGTTTAGGTAAAGGTAAAAGATTATGCACAAAATTACTCTTCTTTAGCCAAGACAAAAAAAGTAGTTGCATGATTTGTCAGACAAGGTCAAAGTACTCTTTTATAAAGGATTAAAAGAAAAGCGAGATGAAGGCACTATGACCAATGAACTGCTCTTGAAAATAAAATTTTATCATATAAAACATAATGTCAGATGACTGAATTATATATTGCTAGCTGTAGTGATTGTCATTTTTAATTGGTCCTGGATTTGCAGTAGAAAAATCTGTTGCTTTTTGGCAAAATAACTGTTCACTTTTTTGAAAATCTGTTTACTAAGTTATCATCATAAATTTGAATATTAACCACAGAATAAATTGTTACTTAAAGGTCTGTGCCAAATTAGTAGGGAATCTGAAGTGGTGGCTAAGCGTGACCCCATCCTAGAAGCATGTTTTGTTCCACTCTGACAGTTGCATGGGCTGTGAATTTCTTTAGATCAGCAAGAAATTTCCCTAGTTTTTACAAGTTTTAAAGATACATTTTGACATGTGACTTTATCACTGTGCTATTTGCTAATAAATTTTCAAAACTTGCTTGTTGCTGCCTCATGATCAAACATTACCTTATTCAGGTTATTTTTTAAGAAAACGTTAAGTACCTGGTACCTGTAGAGACCTGATATCTCTGATTATAGGAACCTGATGATAATTTTCTCTGATATAGGGACCCAAATCGGGTCCCTAAAACATCTTTCAAAAAAACCTACCTTATTGCCTTCAATGTCTATGTTTTATAGTTTTT
>JGI24158J21664_10011338_pt1 | contig 11860 bp, 6 predicted proteins | sample Ectturendosymbi3_FD_21664 | JGI IMG/M metagenome (IMG submission 21664)
AGTTTAAACTATCTCCCAAGTTGACACTTCCAGCATATTTGTGGTTGAATACCAATCATTTACGAAATTTTCGATCAGATAACTTGTCTCAAGATAAATCTTGTAAGGAGATATTAATTAACGAGCAAGACAAAGAAAAATTCCAATAAATTTATTAAAAATGATTAGAATATAAAATTTCATCTTTATTCTTTGAAAGTTTCTGCAAATGTCGATATTGCTATGCAATGTTTTGAAAATTTGGGAGGGAGGCAAATGCCCAAATGCCCCCCCCCATGGTTGCACGCTTGATTTGACGTCATATTCATGTTTCCAAACCAACGTTTTGGCGAAGTTTGCTGACATAATATGCATATTCTTATTATTTTTTGTGTCATTGCACTGAATCTAAACTATCAGCGCTCCAAGTTAGAATATCGGAAGAAATTAAACTCAGTGCTGCGACACAGGAGTACATAACTGCAAAATTTTGGCTGCGTGTTGAAAAAGGGGAATAAGACACACTCATCATTGCGTCAGAGCAACTTACCACTGCAAATTGAGGCTGCGCTGTCTCGTCAAATAAGAGAAGTCGAGCACAGAAAGCGTGCGGCTGGACTGGCTGGCGCACACCCCGGTTGCAAGATCGAATCTAGCTAAACTACACAAAGGCGCAGCCAGGGGGGTGCTGAAGGGGCTCAATCCCCCCCTTAGCAATGAGAGTGTTGATGTTTATTTTCTTAGTTTTTCACCAACATTGTAAGTCGAGATCGGGTGCATTGCAGAATGTTCTTCGGCAGTACCACAAGGCGTAGCAACGCATTTGTTATCAAAGCAGACGGCGTACGCGCAGCCAGGGGGGCCAAAGGGGCCATGGCCCCCCAAAACTTTTAGAAAATATAGTCATTTTGTGCTTTGAGAAGCGTTTTTCTAAGCAAAATAGTATTATTGGCCTGAAATCAAACATTTCCCCCCAAAAATTTTTGGGATGGCTATGCCATTGCCAGGCGGTTATGAATTTTCGAGGTTTGAGAAATATTGAAGCAGCTTTCTTCATTTCTGCGTAGTTTGTACCATTCTAAAGCAAGAGCTGGGTGCACCAAGCTCTGCTAGCGTGACAACAAGCTAGATATTTGAACTGCCATCAGTGTCGATTGAAGTGTAGTTAATACGTCACAGAGCTGGGAATTTCCTAATATGCGCACTTGGAGGATAGGCTATGCAGTACGAGGTGTGAGTGACCGCTAGCTGCAGGCTGAACTAATTCTCTATTCCAGCAGTCCCCAAACTTTTTGGATGCTGGCCAAAATCGCGATCTTATCAGCGTCCGCGGGCCTGACTACTCTGTGTATTGAAAAAAATTAACAAACAACAACACGCGCACCATCACTCACGTTTGTATACCGTTATTGTTATTTATTTTATTTGGTCAGAAACATTTGTGCAATGTGACATATGAAACAGATTCTTTTTTTGCATGATAGTTGTAGTATTTGGTTCCATGCTTGATACTGTAATACGGAGAATATCGTGCATATTTGCATCTGAAATTCTGTTTCGACACTTGGGTTTACAATATTAATCTTAGAACTGAATTGTTCGCAAAGCTAAACACTTCCAAACACCCAAATCAATTTTGAGCACGTTTTGAAATCTTTGGAAATCTTGTTCTTAGGAAACATTCTTTGAAAAGCTACAGAAGCGTTTTTGATTGAAGTATTGCATTCATATCCAAGTCATTCTGCAATTCAATAAATTCCGTTGCAGTGGTTCTTAACCTTTTCTCTACCACGCCTCCCTTACGTAATTGTCCTATGTTTCAAGCCCCCTGACATTAAATAAGGTGTAAAAGCAAAAGTATTTATTGGTAAAGTCATAGATCAAAATTTCCATATTCTAAAACTCACAAGGGCTCGCGCCCCCTAGAAATTGATTGATTCCCCCTGGGAGGCGTTCCTCCACGATTAAGAACCACTGTTCCATGAGGACATCTATTCGCACTGATTCAACATCAATTTCAAAGTTGATTTTTATGCCACTTTCCAAATTACGAAAATCCTGAAATCAGCGATCAAATTCACATTGCAACTTTACAATTTCATCAGCATATTCAGCATCGGAATGTCACTATCACCATCTCCAAGTGCACTTTGCAAACACGGAAAAAGGTCAAACACATAGAAGCGTAACTACCTTTGCCAAAATTTTTGCTTTGCTTCAGACGCTTTCATTTCACCAAAAACATTGTGAGTGAATTTTTTTTTTCCTTGGCAGAGTTGCGGAGTCGGAGATAAAATGTTCGTCCCCAACTCCGACTCCTAGCTTCCAAAATTTTCCGACACCGACTTTTTAACATAACGTGAAGGAAGTTTGGCTGTCAACAATTTTGCAGCGAATACCAATCAGTGGAAATCGTGGTGCACAGAAGAATTATCTGTTTCATTAAAAGTTTCAAAAGAAGTTGTACCATTTCAACAAGCACGAGTTAGGATTCGTAACTTTGGAGTGCGATGTAGCAAATGATTCAATTGGACTTCCGGAGTGGGATGAAAAAATCCAGCTTCTGGTGTTATTAAGAATCCAACTCCGACTCCACCCAAAAACCCCCGACTCCTTGCGACACCGACTCCGCAACCCTGCTTGCAATGGCGCATTCGATAGTCAAATTTTTCTGTTACATCCACCAAGAAAACAATTTGAGAGCCACTAAGCATAAGAAAACTATGCTGTTCCCTTCACAATCCATGTAAAATGCAATTTCTTGTCTTAAATCCCACACTCTCTCCAATATTTTTCCCCTGCTAAGCTCGCAATTTGGTTATAAAAGTAGAAGACATTTTTGTAATTTTCATCGAATGCCTCCATGTGCTGGTTAAATGTTTTTGCTTTTGGTGTAAATACATCTTACATGAATTTATTTACTTACACGAAATTGTTAAAATACAAAACAATTCTAGGAAAGCTCGCGGGCCGGATTGGAACCCTTCGCAGGCCGAATCTGGCCAGCGAGCCGGACTTTGGGGACCGCTGCTCTATTCTGCTAATCAGTTGCATGCCGCTCTTTACATAGTCAGCAAAAAGTGTTGAGTGAAAATGGACATGTTTGTGGTGAAATTAAACAGACATTCATCTTCATATGAAACAGATCAGGGTGAACAGCCTCGAAAAGTTTTTATTGACCGGTGTCAGAACAGTAGGCCTACCTGCCGCCGGTTGAAGAGCAGCTACAGGCGTCTGGCGCAACTGGCAGCGACAATGTTTCGGCGAATCTCGTGAGCATGTATAAGATTAATGACATTGGGAACTTTGTGGGACGTTCTCTGAATGAACGAGACCGAAAAACTTTATTGTTAAATAGCTGGACTCCTTCATCTTCATACGATTTTCCTGTGGTAGACACCGGCTTCCAGAAGCGACGTTTCCAAATGCAATGGTTGGAGGAGTTCAAGTGGTTAGCCCACAGTGAAATCCATGAAGTGGCATTTTGCAAATGGTGTGTTGCGTTTGCACCTGATGTTGTCAGTCGCAGCGCTTAGGCACTTGGTATGTTGGTAAAATCAGCTCACAAAAATTGGAAAAAAGAGAAAGATTATAAGTCTCATCAAACACGTCAATACCACCATTTTTGCGCAGAGAAGTTTGATGGCTTTCTTAAACCTTGCAAAAATGAAGGAAACGTGTAAATGAGAAATATGCTTTCTGACAGTAGAAAAAACAATGATAGATAAAAACAAAACTCGGCTGAGACATGTAATCAAGGTTGTCGAGTTTTGCTGTCGTCAGGAAAGAATATCGAAGAAACAAGATGGCGGTTTAGTTGGAAGGACCCCCAGTTTTCGTGGTGAGTACAGTCAATTGTTTATCCACAGATAATGCGCTTTCCTTAGCTATATATTTTAATCACAAGCAATTTTCGTTTTCAAGGCTTTTTGCTTCCATAACTTCAGCCCCCCTTAGAAAAATCCTGGCTGCGCCCTTGAAACTACACAACAGGGTTGCCAACCTTTGCACCAAAAAAGCCAGACCTTGTCCCAAAAAAGCCAGATAGCAGTTTTGAGACATATACACATAAAACATGCACAACCACACACAAAATAGACATTAAAACTCGTCAAAAACATCGATATAACACAAGTCCAATCTTTAGAAGCATATTCTTTTCCCATAATTACACTGTCGTGCATGTGTTTTTTATCAATAACATCGATCATTTTTAGGGCAGCAGTAAAATTTTTGCGATATTCTGTGCACCCTGCATGGTAATAGACCCTCGTCGCAAGAGATTTGTGATGAATATGCAACTCAGACACTGTTTTGCCAGAACCAAGCCAGATTCTTCTGGCTTTTTTATTTCCAAAAAAAGCCAAAGGTGTTAAAAAAATAGAATTTCAAAATCTGGCTTCAAAAAAGCCAAATTGGCAACCCTGCTACACAAGGATTGAGAATGTGCATAAAGTCCGCAAGAATACTTTCAATTTTTTGTTATGTATAGAAGTCCAGAAAACGTAGTTTTACTTTTCCCCTGCTCAGACATTATGACATGCCTGAATGCTTCTATGTTAGAAACTTCTGTTTTGAACTCGTGCAACAGTTCTATCATGTTACGGAATTTGGTAATGTAGCTAATACGGTCAGCGCTTGCGTTGATCAGCCATAGCAGACAAAAGAAAGAATTATTGCGGATAAAGTGAACTATCGCGGAAAGCAATCTTAAACATGCGTAGTGGACAAAAGGTCTGCAAAAAGTGGTGAGATGGTTTCTGGACGCAGACGATAACCCTGATTCTTACCAAAACCTAATTGTCACTTTTTGGCCCATTTATAATGTTCCTTTTTTTTATTTAATTCGAATTTTTGGTGACGGCAGTTAGCGGCAGGGCGAAGCCTGAAATTTGCCCCTTGTCGGGGCGAGTTTGGGTGAACATTCTTTGCCCAAGCTACGGCAGTTCACTCAGTGGCCGTGGATCAAATACTCAACCTTCCAATTGAGAGGCAGAAACTTAACCACTGAGCTATTGCCGCCCCTAAAGCTAGTGCCGCCCCTGTTCCTTGAAATTTGCATGCAAATGTATTCCGTGGCATTTGCATTTCGACAAATTAACACGCAAAAAGTATGCGAAAACATTTAATTTCCTTTGCGCAGGTAATAAAGGTTTGTAAAATATCGAGCTCAAGGGGGGGGGGAACCCCAACCAACCCCTTGCGTACGCCCTTGAAAGTGACTGTCTTTTTAAAAAATAAGGTTTTCACCTAAGCTTTTAGCATGTACTGAAAACGTCAGTTACTGCAGGCGTGTTGACCTCATGTGGAAAATATTCAAAACCCAGCACACAGGGAAGAGATAAACTCTAAATGACAAATGCAATGTAAGCGTCTCAAGATTTTAATGAGGGTTCGTTTGAGGCTGAATTCGAAATTTTTCAGAAAGTTAACCAAATTAAATTAGCAGTGGTGTTTCTTTTCGCACTCGGTTGAGTTAATGACAATAGTTCGTCCACCATATCTTGAGTACAAGTAACGGTCAAAAGTTGTTTCTGGACGCAACTATAGCCTGAAACAGAATTTTTCAATTCAAGGTCGTGCCCATCGATACCGTAGTGTTCGTGATTTTCGTGCGTACAGCCAAATACACGCTTGTATATCATGTGGTCCTTTGTTTGTGACCACAGTTTGCGTGGTTAATTAGTCTGAAGAGTTTATGGCACTGAATCGTATTGCAAATAAATCGCAGTATCAAACAATTATGACTGACGAAAAAGATTGAGTACCGTTATAGAGCAGTGTTTCCCAACCCGAGTTCGCGGGCTCATGTGAGTCCGCGGAAGGCTCTGGATTAGTCCGCAAACACTAGAGGCAAACAGTCGCAGCCTTTGTTGGTACAGGTGTGAGTTGTTGACCACAGGCCGTCATTTCGAAAAACTTGTGAAAAAACTCAGAAACATGATTCTCACTGAAATTTCTGAACGTGGGCCACAAACGAATTTTGCTAAAACTATTGTTTACATTATTCGCGTACTCTTAGTCTATCTTGAGTCCGCGAAGACTTATACTGGTCCGAAAATATTCCGTGTCCTAAAAAGATTGGGAAACACTGTTATAGAGCTATGCCCAATCTAATAAGAAACTGTTTATTTACATAGCCATCAACTAATATTTGAAATAGGAGTGTGTAAAAGAGGAAGATATATATCACGAACAGTTAGCAGATTTACTGAGAATAACCTAAATTTGACTTCCTTTTGCGAAAAGTGAAATCATTGTTTTAATGCAGAGGTTGTTAACCGGGAGGCACGCCTCCCCAAGGGGGCGTCAAGAACTTTCTAGGTGGGCGCGGGCTCTTACATGTTTTACAACATGGAAAGTTTTTGAACGGGAATGCGTACTTCCAAACGTTACGCCAGTGCTACTTTTGGCCGTCACATGTTATTTGTTTTAGTTCCGGCAGAGATGGAAGTCGAGGTTAAGTTTTTGAAATTTTGCAGGCCAAATTAGAGCCTGCATGAAACATTCAGGGGCGCAACAAGGGGGACTGTTTAGTCGGCATGCCAAGTACCGTTATTAATAACATCTGTGCCGTTCTCACATTTGAGAACAGCATGGTGCACACTGAATTTCAAGGTAGCCGGCTGCATCGTAGAGTGGCTCGCCTAATTCCAGAAGAACAAGAATACATACACTTTGCACAGCTCCATGCAGCGTGGGATACCGCTATGGCTTTCTGTAGTTCGACGAGTTTTCTGCAATGTGGCTTACACCTGAATGATATTAATTTTCTATAGTACTCCCTCCGTGTTCTTCTGTGATGCGACGATGTATATTTATGACGATTCAATTGCACTTGAGCCACAGTCTTGTTGAATGTGTGAGACTAGGTTCATACGGCTTGGCAGCTACAGGCCATCATACGATGACGACTTCTCGGCCAAAGAAAGATAATAACCTTGCTTTCTGGCCATTCCAATGGCGACACTCAGCTGCTTAACCTGGGAACAGTGTCTTTCACCCACACAAAGCGGCGCGGAGTAAGTGTTAAGTCTACAAATAAAAAATAATATTTTTATTTTTATTTGAACATTCGGTTTATGCGATTAACCGCACTATGTTTTTCACGTATGAATAGTTTTGGTTTGAGGTCTGGAATCTTATGCGGAAACGTGGTTACAGCGTTTAACCAATATACAATTAGTCGGGGTAATCTGTATTCACTCTGCGAAGTAGTGTGCTGTTGCACAGCTATGTAGAGTGAATAAAACAGAACGTCTAAAACAAGCAACTACAACACATTAAGTAGGCGGGATAGAGTGGGAACATGCATATCTGTGAGTACGAGTAAATCTCGTGCAATGTCGCATGAAAGAAAACGTTTTCCATCTGATGCTGCAAAATAATGTTGCGCCAAATGTTGACCAAAAATGCCAAGTAATCAGTGTCCCATAATTTTGGGTGCAGGGCTCTATACAACCTACCGTGGCGAGCGAGTGTTAGTAGTCATCGGGTTCAACGCAACATTCCTATTTTTGAGGCCTCGAATGACGCACTTAGATGCAGTCAGGTTGTTTACATTCTTCCTTATTCCTTGAACATTACAATCGCATTTTATTTCGCGACTGAATTCTCGGACGTTAGGGTTTGTTTGAGGGCGTGTGCAGGCCTTGACCAGGGTTGGATTCAGTGTCATAGGTGTAGGAGCAAGCAAATTTTTGGGGGTGCGAAGGACTTTTGGCTGAATTTCCCCAAACTTGCCCGAAAAGTTTTTGTTCAACTTTTGCCTACAAATTTTTTCCCACAAAGATCATGAAAACCTGTTTTTGGTATGATTTTCAAAAAAGAAAAGGGCCTTTATGTGTTTTTCTGCACAAGTTGGGCGCTATTTTTTGAAATCAAGCGACGTTGAGTGCCATTTTTCCCAGATTTTAAGTATTTTGCCCAGATTTTCAGAGATTTTGTCTAAATGTTCAGGGATTTTGCCCGAATTTTCAGAGATTTTTCCCAGATTTTCAACAAATGAAAACTTTTGGGGGTGACCCTCTGCACCCCCGCCTCTTACACCGCTGCTCAATGTCCTACTCTGGATGTAGTGTTGTACCAAGTGTTATGGGTTGGCGAACAATAGTGTTAAGAAAGTGTCTGATAACCCTGTTGTTCTACTTCAAAACTCTCTATTAATCGTTCTGTTTTGTCTGTTTTTATAAATCTGTATTGTGCAGACTGTGTGTGTTTGTACTCTATGGACTTCGTGTCTGTCACAAAACCTTAAAATAAAAAAATTTAATAAATTTACCAAGAAATACGTTTAATTTTACAATTTATTTAAACTCAGGGGGCGTGAAACAAAAGAAAATTGCTTATGGGGGTAGTGGAGAAAAGGTTAAGAATCACTGCTTTAATGGGTTATGACGGCCAAGCATTCTATTAGCAACAAAAAGTGTTTCTTTTGATCTGTTTTATGTTGTGACTAGAAGCCAAAACTTCTAGATATTTTCGAAAAAACATGCAAATCTTTTAGAAAATAAATGTGAACTAAGAGTATTTTCTATAGGAGATTAGATGTAGTTGTAAGTGAAATATAATGCTCGCTAAAATATCAATATATAATCGCACGCAACCGGATCAGTTTATTACCAAAATACCAGCTTTTACAAATACTGTAGTTTATTTTAACGACTCGTCGCTGTTCGAATGACTGAGTGCAAAAAATAAAATCTGTCATTGAAAACCTGGTTTTACTGTTGGATTTCATCTCAATCTTTTACATTTTTACATTTAAATTGAAGGATTTTATAGATGCAAATGCCGTCTTAAGTGTCGTAAGCATTTCCTATTCACTAGTATTGCCAAGCCAGTGCATTATTTTGCTGTCTCAGAAACTTTATTGACCGAAGAAATAGGACCAGTTTTAGCTTTCCCAGCGCAGTTTCTGACGCTTTGTTTGTATACATCCAGGGGTGGTGAAATGTTTTATCCACGCCATGGGGCACGTACGCGTGGAGCGCCACTGTCCGTTTGCGTATCTTTACGTTCTGCAGGTGAGGCAGGTCTTCTCACACATATTGAACTTCGTGAAATGAAGCAAACTCTGATTTTTAGCCCAGTGAGATAACGAAGTGTTTCTATGCCATCACCTGATGCAATATTAATGAAAAGCCGTGCGTCATAGCATATGGATTTACAGATCTGTACGCATGATATCAGATGATTTACTTACAGTCTAATTTATTTACGTTTTTTCAACTTTGCTCTTCTCCCAGATTACACATTTTTTAAATTGCGTAATAATTTCAAAAAGCAATTTTCCAAGATGTACAGGAAAATGATTTAACTAATTTCCACAAAAACCCAAACACAAGGACACTAAGACGGCGTTTTTAAGTGAAACAAACAAACAGTTCGATTCCTCGTTGACTTGACCACAAATTTTGAAATACGAGCAGGGATTTCGACTAAAGTCGACTTCGAATTAAGGGTGTGATGAAACTTGGGTCTCATAATGGTTGATGGTAACTATTGACTCGATTCACTCAATCACTCAAATCGACCCGTTGTTTTATAATATTGACTCGTACTTTTAATCGATCGGCATTCAAATTTATCGCTCGTGTCACCGTTTACTGGGAACGGAAGTCATGACAATGGCACTGGAATCAAACCCAGAAAAGAAAACCAATAGGTGGTTATGGGTGGTTAATTGCGAAGTTTTAGTAGAAACTCTTTATGATCCTTTGTAGATTTATATATAAATCGGAATGCTTTTCCGTCACAAACTTTTTGTTTGAAAAATTTGGTTTGTTTTTAATTTTCTTGGATGTAGAAATATAAATGTAGCTTTTTTAGGACACGTTATTGTTTTCCATCAATACTGATTTACTTTCTTTCAAAAAACAAATCAGTAGTAGTTTATCAACTTCATGACCCTTTTCAACATGAAGTCTCAACCTTGCTTACAAATCGCACCTCACACATCTGATTTGGGTTTGTGATCACGTCGAGTAAACCTTTCACCAATACTTTCAGCTCAATGGAAGCACTGTTTTTTGATGAGGAGTGTTTTTTGATGATGAAGTGTTTTTTGATGACACTGTTTTTTGATGAGGAGTGGAATACTATATATGTATTATTGCCTCCATTTCTGCTGGAGCGTCGGTCTTAGAAAAAATAACTTCTCGACAAGATGTTCGGGTTTTTGTTTGGCTCTCAAAGACTGATGTGTTTGAGCACCGTTTGCTCAAGAACTCTGTAAACTTTCTTACCAAAATATTCAAGTCGAAGAAATTAATACTTGTCTGGTAACAAATGCAGGAAAGTTAGTAGTTACCTAATCTAGAATTTTGCTGCTGGTTTACAAGGAATCATTCAAAAAATTGAACTTGTAAAAATTTTCTTTCAGAAAAACTTCGCAGTTGCAAATGTTGTGATTAACTTTCTTGCAGTGAGACTTAAAATGAAAGCTAAATCCGAAAAAAACGTATGAACTGACTTGATGGTGATTAATGTCGAAAACTTAACAAAACATCAAGATCACTTTAAGCTCTTTTGAACAGTAGACTTGCAGAAAATACGTTTCATCACCGCAGATGTCTTTGCGAGACAGTCAAACATATCGTGTTGAAGACAGAGCAAGATCTTTGAGGAAGAGATTGTTTTGCAAACATCAGTCAATAGTTTACAATTAGTGAAACATTGTTTCACGGACTCCAAAAACTTAAGTTCATAAACGTGAGTTTGAACCAGGGTTGCGGAGTCGGTGTCGCAAGGAGTCGAAAGTTTTTGTGTGGAGTCGGAGTTGGATTCCTAAGAATATTTGGAGTCGGTATCCTTTTTTTATCCGTCTCCAGGTTCGGAAGTCCAATTGAATCATTTTTTACATCGCACTCCTAAGTTAGGAGTCCTAACTCGTGCCTGTTGAAATGGCACAATTTCTTTTGAAGCTTTTATATTGAAACAGATAATTCTTGCTACGTGTGCACCACGATTTCTGTTGATTGCTAGTTGCTACAAAATTGTTGACAGCCAAACTTCCTTTACCTTAAGTTAAGGAGTCGGAATCCGCAATTTTATAAAGGTCGGAATCGGAAATTTTGGAAAGATCGGAGGCGGAAAGTTTACCTCCGACTCCGCAACCCTGGTTTGAACTCCTTCACGGTTTATATTCTTTGAGAGCTTCAGAGCTTGCGTAAAAGCATTTGCTGTGGTTGGATTCCAACACAAAACGAATGCAATTTCTGTCACCTGGCTGAACTTATAAAAGAAATCAGTCAACTACATTTGCCATTAGAGCAGCGTTTCTTTAAACATTTGTGGGTTACGGACCCGCAGTACATCCTAATAAAGGTTACGGAATATCTAAGAAGAAACGTTGAAATTAGGTAGTAGTAATCGTAATGTCTGCAAAAAGCCTATTAAAACCCTGCTCAGGTAACCTTATTTTACTATACGAGTCAGGAAAAGTAGTGTATAATGCTAACTAATAATTTGCCTACGTCATCCTAGGAAACGTGGCATCGGTTATTTTCAGATCAAATTATTTTTTTACCGCCAGATGTCCATTGTTAATCACTTTTGCAACAAAATTGTATCTGCGCAGCGAAACGTACATATCTGTCAAAACTTTAATTGTACAGATGAGAAACAGCTGGAAGAAATAGAAAATTTGTATGCAGAGCTGACCAATACTCTGCTTGCTGCTGCATCCTCTGCAATTAAACCAACAGGTAAAAACAATGAAGGTAAAGTTAACATTCCTGGCTGGAACTCGGTGGTCAAATCAAAACACCAAATTGCAAAGGCAACCTTCCGGCTATGGGTAAACTGCAATAGACCCAAGACTGGTGACATATACAGAAACATGACTAAAACAAAAAAAGATTTCAAATATTCATTGCGG
>JGI24158J21664_10011339_pt1 | contig 11860 bp, 6 predicted proteins | sample Ectturendosymbi3_FD_21664 | JGI IMG/M metagenome (IMG submission 21664)
TCAATTAATTAATTAAAGATTTTTTGTCATAACTTGCCAACCACAAACGCTAGAAAGTCAATCAAGGGCTCAAAAGATGCGGATCTTAGCCTAGTTTCATTATAAAAATACAAACCAAGAATAACCCCTAGGGGGTGAGAGCCCTGGGTCAGGTAACCTTGGCCAAACAATCCTAAACCTACCCTACCACTTATTATGTGGCCCCCCAAACAACCTCAAATCCAAAACCTCCAAAAATTTAAAAAAAATCGAAGGTACTACTAGAACCGGGCTTTTTGAGGCTTTCCACAGATCTCTAGCTCAATCGGCTGGCGAGTTATGGTTGAAAGTTTTCGGGAAAATCCTTGCGCCAAAATTTTGGCTCCGGCGGTACTTAAAGGGGTTCTATATGTTAGTTAAATAAGTTAGAACAGTTTCTCGTGAGCTTTACTGGGAAAAACGTGTCTACATTGGTCTTACTTCATATGGTTAGCTGAGGGTGTTGCGACAATTATTTGCGACTGTGCAAAGCTTGTCTTCATGCGGTTAACCATCGGCCTATGGCATAGAGCAGGGCTTCTCAAACTATGGGTCGCGGCCTCAAATGGGTCGTGAAACCAATTGGCTTTGAAAAATCAGATATAACAATTTTTGTAAAACTTACAAGAAAATTGAAAGTAGGCCTGCAGTGAATCTATTTCTACTGCATTTTTATTTTTAGGGGCAATATCGTACTGTATGCTGTCAGTTGCTTACTATGATGCCAGCCTGAGCTGTCAAATGATAAAAAATCCAGGCACAACAAGTTATGCGTTGTTACACCATGACTGTTTTAACGTACTGACCGATATAGACCTTATTGCATATATTCTAGCACAAAGGCATGCTTCTGTTTAGACTCAGGGGTGGGGAACCTATTTGCTATCACGGGCCGCATAAATGGTGGATTATCGCTGGCGGGCCGAAAAATCACTTGATTTAATCCAAAAATTCAACCTTTAACTAACTATGAAGATAGAGGCTTCTTATGACATACTATCTACAGTAAGTACCTGTTTATCATGGAGATTCGTGTTGACACGATTTTGTACTCTACATTGAGTAACGAAAATCCTGATGCGGGCCATATCAAAGGTTCACGCAGGCCGCATTTGGCCCGCGGCCCGCAGGTTCCCCACCCCTGGTTTAGACTCTAGGTTTACTCTACGGGCTAGGCTAACTGCTTTGAGAGCACAACGAGTAGTTTCAAACTAAAGTTGAAAGCTTCATACACAGTTTCAGAAGCACTCTTGACTGTGATTCAGGAGAAGTTGGATCCACAAACTATAAATAATTGAAACTTTAGGAGGGCGCACACCTGCCATGCCCAGGATGAATTTGCGGAGTTATTAAACGATAAACGTTTGCAACTGGGATTTTTAAAACAGTTTAGCCTTTGTCATTTTAGGATAAGGGCAAAAAATGAATGTTCAGTCATTCTGATCTAGCCATTCATAAACTCTTAGACTTTTGCAGAAGATATTTATGTGAAGCGGTATTCTCAAAATTGATAATTATGAAGTCCAAAAACCGATCCTTTTTGAAAAATGTCAAGAATGTGCTTCGTCCTGTGTTGTCTTGTATCAATCTACGAATGATTGATCTGCGTAAAAATTATCAAGTACATTCATCCCATTAGTTGTGCTGGATAACTTCTATAAACTGAATTGTTTTTGTTAATTATTTTTCTCCTTACTGTTTCCATCACGTGGTAGTTTTATTAGTGTATAGTTACTTTCGTGGATTGTGTGCATTTGTAGGATTTCGCCATTGACAAAAATGAATTTTGAGATTTGTAATGAGACGTTAAACGTAACTTTAACATCTAGGTTATCTATCAAGGGGGTCGCATAGAAGAACCTTTCTTCAAAATGGGACCACAGAACAAAAAAGTTTGAGAAGCCCTGGCTAAGAGGGTTAAAATACTATATCTTGTTTTTCTTGGAAAATGACAACTTCAAAACGGCATAAATAAACTCTGTGTCCACTTAATTGATTGTGCTTGTTTGTTTCATAAAATATGTGGTTACTATTACTATAAAAAAGTTTAAATACAGGTGATCAGATCGACAGCTAGACGATATTTTCGAGGGCGACAAGACGGTCCCACATGGAAATGTATTCATCTGAAAAACAAACCTACAAAAAAGCGCTAGAAATCTCGGAAATTTAACGAAAAGAATTTCTGAACTACACGAAAGAGCTATAAATTCCAAGAAAAGATCGCAATGCCTTTTGTTCTTTAGAAGAACGTAGGAAAGGCTCTAATTTCTGTTGAACATTTAAGGCGAATGTAGAACCAAATTTGGCATAACAAAAGATATATTTTTGAGGGGGCACTACACATAAGAGTATCTTCACGCTTTTCAGACAAACGGCCAAATAGGTCACACCTGCTTGGGGCCTCCAAAACTAAGATGGCTAGGGCCCCGCGCTCCCTAAATCCGTCCCTGGGTGCACTTCCCCCGAATGCCCCCCGGTGCCTACGGGCCTGTGAATATATGGCGTGAAAAATTTTGTTTGCTTGCGTGAATCTCACCCCAGATTTGCAAACAAACGTAACACTTAATATCTGGTTTCGTAAACAAAAACCAGTCCGGCTTCATATGTTCAATCTCGTATAAATTATGAAAGAATTTGCTTTTTCTCTACAGATCTGAGGCCTTTGGAAGTCAAGATCAGCCAATTTGGAACCTATCTTTTCAAGGATTTGAAAATTTTAATTCAAGCATTACAGTAAGTATGAAGCTTATAGTAAATCTTTCAAGTTTCAGAAGTGAGTAAAGATGGAAATTCGTGGCCTCCGGACGATCATGAAATGCGTCGTGTGCATGTTAGAGGCTTTTAAATAGGAAGAAAGATATTTTCATTTTCATAAAATATAGCGTTAGGCAGAAACGGAGGAAGGGACCCCCGTACCCCCGACAGGGACCCTGGTAAAAACGGGCCTCTGACTGAGGAACATTGTTAGGGAATATAGACATACCAGAACTGAACTCACTAAGAAGTTATTTCACTTATTTCCCTCTTCATCATTCATATTTATCTAATATGTCAAATAAATTGAACTTCCCACCACTCATAGTTCCCTGTTATCGAAGCCTCTCATTGCGAAGTGCATTGTGTGCAGCTTCGTTGTCAGCATTTGCCTTGGTAAGCTGGTAGTTGTGTAGGTAACGTTGCTGAATCCACGTTGATTGTGAGCATTTTTAGTATTGTCTAGTAAAGAGTTATTCAGGAAAGTTATGTTGTAGACCTGTGTGCATCCTTTAACTGCACGCAAATAGAAAAGCCGGTTTCCAATGTATATAATCAGGTAAAATCGTATTCGTAGCTCGCGCGTGTAATATCCAGTGTATCTTGCACCAGAGGTGTCCAATGAAAACTCAACACTCTACAGTACGCCAATGAGAAATCCAGTTATTTAACCAATAACACTGTATCTTTCGTGATAGCACAATTATTTTAGCCAATGAGCAATCGTTTTGCAGCAGCGCTTAGAAGCCTCTATCGTAAGATAGCGCTAATTTATTCACATTGTGAAAATTAACATTGTGTGTTTGTCTACAAAAGTTTCCCTGTTTTTTAACGATCATAATCCATTGAGAAGTAAGACCTTATACTTATATTCTAGGTCGAAACAGTAGGACGTAATCTGGTAGGATTCGCACCAGACGAGTAAAAAGTTTGATTGAAGAATACCTGGTGACAAACAGGCAATATGTTCGTTTCTGACTGAGTTGATAAAGACATTTGCATCTTTGAAAGCTCGGAAAAAGTCATTTTCCTAGCTTGAAATTTAGTAAATGCTAAAGTTTAGAGTCTGTCTGTTGTAGTATGTCTACCCTATATGTAATGTTGATGCTGTAGAAACATGCTTTTATGAATATGTGCTAAAACAAATTGAGGTGTCGGTTTATATAAATTTATGTGTTAAATGCAATGTATTGTATATTGAGGACCCCAAAGTCCAGGCTTAGGGGGGTCACAAACCACCTTGCACTATCGCCAGCGTTAGGCTACATCTCCAGACACAGTGCAAACCAAGTTGAGCTCAGCATTATGCAGGAGGAAAATCAAATTTATGCGGATGAATGCTGGTTTTAATAACATTGGGGTTTTCCCCGACTTGAAGGTTTCTACATATCTGTTCACTACCTGCAAGCAATTTTTGACAATTGTTGACATTTTGTCAAAGGTAGAGATGATGGGATGAATATACAGATTTTATTCTACACAAAGCCATGAATTTAAAAAATCATCATCAGAAAAATTTTCAGTGGTTCATGCAATATTCAAAATTTTGCAATGATTTTGTGCAAGGAAGACTTAATCAAAGATACTTATCAATTTATGCATGTACATGAAACTGCCAAGTTGTCAAACAAATATCGGCTCAGGCTGTGTAACATCGACATGCAGGTCTACTTTATTTTTCAGAAAAATGTTTTACTTGCTCAGCAACGCACGCGAAAATGCAAAAACGTTTGAATATAAAAAATGTGAAAAATCTTTTGACGATAACAATTTTGCTAGTAAGTAAGCTTACTAATATATCTATTTGCAGTCGAAATAGCATGTCTATTAGTTGTCTGTCTGGCTAGGTGAAAAATATGTAGATACAACCTCACTACGTTTGTCTCGTTTGAATTGAAAGCTTCCAGCTTGTACCGTCGGACATATCCCTGATAGACACCCAGTCTTCACTAGCTTCTGCTGGTGTCACTTGTTTTTATTCAATTGCACTTCGGATCAGTGATAACCGAAACGCGCAATTATAGAGTCAAATCCTGTTGTTAATCAAAGAAGTGTGAGTCCGGTTTTCTGCCCTATTTTGCCAATTTTATAAAAAGTTGCAGTGCAGCCTGGTCCGATGCTTTCTTAAAGTGCTTAAGGTCATGCAGTACAACTTGCACTTCTTAGGCGTTTTGCAGTTCTAGGAATTTGGTAGTTAACGAACAACTCGGCCATCCCTGGAATTGTTGCCATAAAAAGTTTCGCAAGTCTTGATGAACCACTGCGTAGAAATTAAGCGTAGGTCAACTGATAACCATTGGCATTCGGCATGCTATATTTTTTTCAGGAAAGTCAACAGAAGCTCTTTAAAATATTTCAAAAAAACTATGTCCTTGTTTTCTGCGCTACGCCCTATTCTGTTTTGTGAGTAGAAATAGCCCTATGCGCTGGATCAGCTCAACCGAAGCGTTCGTAATGACCAAAGCTCATTATGCCGCCCGAGCGAAAAGAATAATAATTGAGTAGCTCACAGCTACAGTTAAGAGTATTTTGAAACGCGCCGAGTGTGTAATTAGTTGACGATGTGTTAGCATTAAGTGCCGCCGCAAAACGTGGTTTCCGATGACGCTTAGCAACTGTGAGTTGGAATCGCCCCCCCAGTGTTGCCGAACGAGAGTTTAAAGTTACAGCCACGAGTTGTCTGCAGCAGTGTTAAAATCGGTGAAATTAAAAAGTGAGAAAGTGCTCTGTCAGGACTTTTGGTCATAAAAATNTTTTGCTTGACGAAGTAAAACATTTTACTTTAGAAATCATTGCTACCGTCGATTGGCCGGAGGCGTCCGCGAATATACGTTGNGGGCATGAAACAAGCAGTGAAAACATGTTGCTTGTGTGATGACATGCTATGGTACCGCTATTTTACCGGGTATACGCTGCTCTGCCTTTGTGAGACAGGAAACAGGATGGCACACGCAATAAGCTGTTAGACATGTTCTCATTCAAGCATGCGAAGCTGCTAATGCTGCTATACGGCTAGGAATAGCCTGATTTTGTCATAGATGATACAGTGGGAGTTGTTTGAAAACATTGAAAAACAGGTGGTTTCATGATAAAGTATGACTGTTTTGCTCATTGTATAGAAAACTCAGAAGTATTTTACGATGTTGTCTCAGCTTAGTGTAAACGAGGCAAAAAGCACTTCAATGTGAAAAAGACAAATAGGAACTCATTTTAGTCTCATCGCTGCAGATTAATGAGTTGAAACAGGTGTGTGAAAAAGTTTGGAATTGCAAACACTGCTGCGTAATGTTTAACACCAGTTTCTGGGTAATTTGTGTTAGGAAGAGTTCTTGTACTGAGCGAAACAGCCAAAATGAATGCTTTCTGAAATCGCAGTGTTTCTCTGCTTTTGTCATAATATTCTAACGAAAAGGTCTACTTTTCTTTCCCTTCTAGTACGAAACAACGTTGATGGTGGAGTAATAAATGATGAATGTAAATTAGAGAAGGATAGACGTACTATAGATGCTTGCAGGTCAAAAGGCAATTTTCAAAAATTGAGTGTTTGAGTGAGATTTTCAGAATTCAGATTGACGTATTAAACACCAATATATGAGTCAGGCAGCTTCAAACCTGATTAGACTGCGTATAGAAAGTTTCAGACGTCACTCTCAGTACAGTTCAGAATTGGAAATTTTAGTTGGCACATCCAGCCTTAAAGGTGAGATATTCTTTTATCACAGCTTTGAGCCAAAATCTTTACTTTGAATGGATGTTTTGGGAAAGACCTTTAATCGCCTGTTTTTGGACTCCACAATACCGTACTTGCAAATTTTGTACATCTGTGGTATCTTATGCGGCAGATTGTGCTAACAAAGTGGTGTACCAATATTTGTCTTTTAGGGTTTGCGGTGTGTTTCTGGGTAATTCATTGGGTGAATGATCTGCAGCTTTAACTATGAGGTGGTATGGTTATAAGGCTTTGCACAGGAAGTTCCTGTCCGCGTGAATCGTGTTACATGGGATGGTGTAGCAATGGTTCTTAACCTTTACAAACATGCCGAACCCTTACGTAGTTTTCCAAGCTTTTGCCGAACCCTTGTTTTTGCCAATACCCAGTATAATTCCGGGAGTTCTCGGAACAAGAACGATACGCTGTCGGCAAAGGTCTGAAATGAATCAATGATCTGCAAAGGCGACCATGGTTAGCTTGCTGTGATATAACCACCTTTTTATTCATATTTCAGATGACCTTCGTCGAATCCCTGAAACGGCTCCGTCGAGCCCTAGGGGTTCGATCGAACCCAGGTTAAGAACCACTGGTGTAGACGATTTAAAGGTTCAGAACGTCTAACGTAAGCAGATTTACTTCCAGTAGAGCTTCTTTCAACTTGATTGTAAATGGCGAGTGTTAGCTATGTTTCGCAGCGGAACAAGAACTCTTTATTTAGCAGGTTGAAGACACTTTCCTGCAGTAATTTTTTGCACCTTGTAGTTCCAAAATTTTTCGAAGGTTATTTGGCTCCTGCGGTATTACCCATTTTCTGCAGCTTTCCGTGTAAATTGCAGTAATACACACCATGACATTCGACCACTAATGTTGGAAGTGCTCGTGGCGTGCCATGCCATTTCTTTCCTTACTAGTGCTTTTCAACCCTTTTCTGCTTGCGATCTACTTTTACTGAAAATTTTTGTGCGGAATATTCCAGAATAATATTTTTGCGAAATCTAATCAAGTAACACTTGATGCAATCTACTGTTTATGGAAAACTTGAGCTTCTTCATTCGATATCAAAATATTTTCCGATCTAATCAATAGAAAATGAGATAATTTTCAAGAAATGTTTTAGATAAATACCGGAATACTGCAATATTTTGAAATTTTATGCGGCTCTCGTGAACGAACTTCATGAATTGAGAAGTGCTACCTTAGTCGTTATCAACCTAAGCAGTAACTTTGTCTTCATGCTCCCTACATTTTGCACAAGTTTTGACTTTTTGTCTCATTACGTTAAATGCGTCCAAGACTCGCCAGCTTTGATAACCTCATGACCAAGGTTTGTCTTCAAAAATTTTGTCACTTCTCGGTATTTCTTACATGTAGTGGCAAGGGTCGTGGCCAGTGAGGGGAACCGGTAGTGCTGTTATCTCCGTTTGATGTTTGGGGTAGTCTGGTAAGAATTGCATTTTGGCATATTCGTGGCTTTACTGTTGAATATGTTGAATACTCTAATAATCTGGCATGAAATGATGACCTTTTTTAGTTTGAAAACGTTGGGCAATCACTGGAAAAAAATTATATTTCCACTTCTTGTTTCCCCTACTACCTTTGGTTCAGTACAAGGGTTTGGCTTGCATTTATGAAGGTGGTGTGCTTTGCTATTTGTTCTCTCCAACAACCAAAACTTTGCGACGCTATTTATGCCAACAGGCATTTCATATGTCAACTCTATCTGAAAAATATCAAGGGTTTACAACAAAGTTTGTCGCATTTTGTGCGAAAAACTTAGAATGTAAGAAGTCCCTTCCGTCAGAAAAGAAAGTTGTGGATTTGTCGTGGGCATAATGTACAGCAGCAAACAGCACGTTCCTGTTTACGTCATGACCAAGACCACCGTTTTAGGTTCCATGTGCCCTTGTGTGTGTGCGTAGCTGGGGCTCCACTGTTTTTTTGCCTCCTACTGTGCTGCTGGTACAATGCAACCGTTAATGAAGTAGCAGACAGATTTATTGGAATATCCCGGAATAATATTTTTGTGAAATCTAATCAAGTATCTGTAATTTCTCCAGACCCTCACAACAGCAGGTGACTTTGTCTTTTGGGAGATAAAAATCCTCTCTATGGCCTTTCCCGTCGTGTCCGACGATCAATTCGGCGACGATTGCAGTCTGTGATGTACATTTGAATCGGTCTGTGATGTACAGATAAAAATCCTAAATCAACTATTTTCAAACAAACGCAGGTTTAGTTTTGTAAGTTGCTCAGTTTTGCGATTGTGCACCAGCAAGTTACTCCCAAATGTTTAGATCAGCTTTGTACAAACGAAATTGCTTATTGAGCCAAAAATTATGTCACCATCTTAACCAGGCCACACATTGAATGACATATTCACGAGGGCAGCACATTCAATGACTTAGAAAACTAGTTCTTCAATTCACTGCTTGGCCGCACTAGATCTCGAGGCAGGTGTTGAGCAACCATTTAATTGTCTCATGATTCAGAACCGTCAGGCCATGCAGTCCAAGGGGAGGTCGATGGATTAGACATTCGAGGACAACATGGTCGAAGGTTTGTTCTTCTGCGCCACACTCACAGGCCGCAGAGGGGGCTATACCCCATTTGTGCAAGCAAGAGGGAAACGTCCCGACACCGGTGCGCAGACGGTTAAGCCGATGAACCCACGCTGTTCTCGGGAGAGTCATTCCAGGAGGGTGGGTGCCGGTGTCGGGGATGAAAGTACGGAGTCTCGTAGTGTTGTCCAACCACTCCGCATTCCATCGGTGATCCGCCCAGAGCACCGCACTTCTGATGTTATTAATGTTGTCAGGCAAACTGATGATTTGTTGTTCGGCGGACACCAATGGGAGCCTCGATTTGAGGCGCCGTGCATCTGCACTCGATGGACGGGTGAGCGCTGAGTGGAGCAGGTGTCCAAGCTCCATGGTACGGCGTCCTAGAGACAGTGTCTCTCCTTTGCGACGAAGCTCAGCAGGTTTGGATGCCTGCGAGGATAGTAAGGTTGTCCGCTGGTGTAGGACGCAGGCATTCAGTCATAATTCGCAAGGCGTCGTTGATGGCAGCGTCAGTGAGGCGGGTGTGAGCACTGCGGCACCAGGCAGGAGCGCAGTATTCTGCTGTTGAGTGGACCAGGACTATAAGATGGCTGTTCGCAACGTTGTTGCTCTAGCACCCCAGCCCGAGCCGGCAAGCCGCCTCGAAGTGCGACGCGTGATGTCAACTTTTTGCGAAGTGACTCAAGGTGTCGGCAATACGTGAGCGACCTATCCAATGTTACTCCGAGATATTTGGGCTCGGAGCAGAAGGGCAGGGTTTCGTTGTTGTGTTTTGACTTTTAGCTCACGTTTAGCTTCCTTGCTGTTGAAGTGAAAGACTGCTGACACCGCTTTTGTAGTGCTGAGCTTCAGCTCCCAGATCTGGAGGAATTCACCTACCTACTATTGCTGTGTCTTTGCTCAGCACCCCTTCCACTGCCTGCTAGTCTCCATCAGTATGCATGATTGCTAGATCGTTAGCGTGCCTTATAACCAATTGGTGGTTCGAACGATTTCATTGTGCTGTTGTTGTGAAGCAAAATTACTGTAATACGTGCAACTTGTTGCGAACATACGACGAACTTGGGTGTTTAAGCTTGGAAGTACTGTGTTGGGAGAGTTTGTGAGAAATTCATGCGTAAATCATTTGGAGACACTCATTTTACTTCTAAGCTTGATCCTATCTGATTTTACTTTTGCATACTTTTCTGCATATTCGAAGTGTAAACGTCATAAGATTATATTGAGGCTTGGTTAGAATGAATGCGAAGAGGTCCCCGGTGACCGGTAGGAAGCGTCACACGAATTTTCAAAGTCCTCGTCCATACTCTGTATATGCTGGAACCCAGTACCTTAAAGCGTCTGGGAACGCAGATAGCTGGCGTGGTTCGCGAAACCTTTCCAAAATGTCGTCACTGAATGAAGATACTTCTGCTCAAGCGACATCGCAAAACACTAAAAATGGAAAGTGAGTATTACATTTTGTTACTATGACGTAAACACGTGCTGTAAAGTAACTATGCTAAAACGCCAGACCACCGTCGAACTGATTACTGCAAAAAGGTTTGAAGCCAGTAACGTCACGCCTATAGGAGCGCAATTCCCAAATATTTTTGGGCAACTATTTTATTTTTTTCCACATCATTTTTCGATACCCACAATCACGAGCGGACACTGACGGACGTTTCTTTGGTAATTGTACGCTAACATCGATGATATTTTTTTGTTTTTCACTTTGAAAAATTTACTTCGATCTCACCAAACTTTTGTTAGCACGACGTTCCTATGTTTAAAGTAAAATTGTCCTCTTAATTATGATCTCCGCAGTCCGCACCCCTGGAATTGCAACCACGCGGGGTCTGTTCCACATGTTGGAAACTAACAAATTGTAAGCATAAAAAGTAATTACCTAGCTATATAGGCAAAGTATTTAAAATGGGTTCTGGCAGCAGCTTTCGCTGTCTCAACAACCAAGGGTGTGCAAAATTGAGAAGGAAGTTAGAGGTGCATAGAAAAATTGTGATAGCGATGCAAACAAGTAATGGCCCAACGACAATTACGTATTGCACTGCAACATAGATAGGCGTACGGGGCCACTAGAACACTGATAGCATAATCATCTGAGAAAGTAGAAAGCACAAAAACGTAATCTTTTATCTCTCATGGCAATTGGACCCAAGGTTGCCAGATAAAAATTTTAATCAAAGCCAAACAGTTCTAAAAAGAAGCCAGAAAAAGGTCAAACCAATTATTAAAGGCCAGAAAAAAGCCAAACATTTTGGTGGTATTGCTATTCGTTTGTCATAAAAAACAATTAAATCACAAGAATATCACTATAAATTTTCTTCGGAGTGAGATTAAATCTTGCTTGACCTTGTACTGGAGCTCATTCTTGATACTTCTCTGACCTTTCATGGTTTGCGAGAGTACACTTTGAGTACAATAATGCCACAGTTTGCAAACTGATCCATCCGCAGATTTTTGCATCCATACGACAGTCCTCTCCATCCGCCCCACTCCTGTACTTACGACCAGGATCATAACAGCCTTTCCACTTTCTCGACATCAATGTCGCATTTCTATTGCAGACCTGTTGTCCAGACTTGAGCCTTGTTTAGTCCTTACAGCACACTACACAGCGCTCGTATATCCAACTCAAAAGACCAAAGGAAGTTTTTAAGACCAACCAAGTTGGGACAACGCCAGAGAATGGAAAAAAATCCAAATGAAATTTTTAGGCCAACCAACTTGAAACAAGGCCAGATTTTTTAAATTTGACCTAAAAAAACAACCTGGCGCTGGCAACCCTGATTGGAGCTGCACTTTCAAACGG
>JGI24158J21664_10011340_pt1 | contig 11860 bp, 8 predicted proteins | sample Ectturendosymbi3_FD_21664 | JGI IMG/M metagenome (IMG submission 21664)
TTTGCATTGCATCGTCAGCAACCTGTTAAAGTTAAGCAAAATTTTGACGTTGCCAGTGTTCCGTAGTTGATCATAAGTGGTCCGAAATAAGCGTTTGAATACGAAGTACATATATGATTTCTTGTGAAACTTGCCTCGGCCGTCCTCTTATCAGATTCATTTAAAAAATAAACATGTGAAGTAGGATTAACTGCTTCATTTTGATTCGTTAGTACTGAGGAATGCAAACTTCTTTGCTTATGTGGCTATTAGCGGGAAATTTATGCTGTTTATCAAAAAAGCCAAAATGTGCGTCCGAGGAAGCTGAAAGTTAGCGGCAGACATCTTTAACCAAGCTATTCTTGACCCGATAGAAGACTTGATTCATGGACTTCATATTTTTGTCTTTGACGACCTCTGAAAAAGTTTTAAAAGTTTCTGTAGACTTAGCTGCTGCTCATGCAAACAGGTGTTACCATAGCCTCTACATCCACTTGAGTTGAGCTAGGAAAAATAATTTAATGGAAAAAAGTCCGAGAAAGAAATATGCAGGATAAGCAAGTTTTTCGTTTTGAGAGTTAGACTTTGCTGAAATCAATATCAAATTACAAGGAAAAGTTCTCATAGCAGAAAAACGTGAGAGTATTGTCAAGAGTGGTGGTGCTATTTTATGGATATGTTTCTGGTAGTCAATGGACCATGTTTAAATGATGAAAAACAGGACCTTTGCGAAACCAAATATCAAGCATGTCGCAACAGAAAGCAAGTTGGTTAAAGTTTGGTTTGGCGTGAAAACCACTTCACTAGATTCATTTCGTAATCATCTGCAGGTGCGTTTGTAAGCATAAGCTACTACATACAAGGATCACCAGCCTTTCTGAAACAGAGAACTACGGTATATACTCGCTTATTAGACGCAATTTTTTACCTGGAATATGGTCTTTTTTGCCTGCGGCTTATACGCGCAACATACCCAGAGGGATAAAGTTTTCTATCAGCAATAGCCTTGACTGAACAGAAGATGACATTCTCTGGACAGATGTTCGTGACGACACCCATGACACAGATGAAGAAGATGACACCTACGACGATCTACCGTACTTATAGACGAATTTCCTTCTTCCGACGAAGAAGATTTCTTAGGTTTTTAACAATAAAATTGACTTTCATTACATTTGCCTGTAAAAATCAATATTTTGTGGTTGATTGATCGCGCAGGGTCTTCACCTGTGAAAAGGTGAATTGACCTGCGGCTTATTCGTGAATTACCTTTGATTCTCGGTATATGGCTAAAATTTCTGCTGCGGCTTATCTGCGGATGCGGCTAATAAGCGAGTATATACGGTACCTCTTGCGTAGGCCTACCAACTAATGTGCGAAGGGCTACCAATTTCATATACTTCTGAAATAAAAATATGCTCAATTTGCATTTAACAATGTTATTACTAATAATTAATGATATTCACCTACTCATCATGTTAATCCTATTTCTAAGAAGCCCGGGGACGACCCACGTGGTCCTTGCGGGCGACCTGGTGGGCAGTGGCACAATATTGGTGACCCTTGCCATAGAAATCGAGTGCAAACATAGAAAAAAATTATTGTCATTTCAGTATGTATTCAAAGCAGTTAATTGGGACATTTGGGTAGGAATTAGGAAGACATTGCAACTCAGAGATAAAGAAAAGCTTATCACTGCTCCCCGTGTCAGATTACAGTTTTTCATGAACTTACTTGTTTTGTTTTTCTTTCTTCCTCAACCGACATAGGTACTTCATTTGCGAAATGGTCTCTAAAAGAAGTAGATCTTTTCCTGTGAGTGACAAAACGAATAAAAGCGACAGTCTGGAAAACTCCAAAAATCTGTGAAAAGCTGCTGCTAAAGTCAGTGGCAGTGTAGCTGTTCCACTCAGTAACCAATCTTCATAAGCTTCGTTAAGAGTAAATCCTGTGTACGATTCGTATACTGTGTCGATGCATTCCATACAAAACGCTGAAAAAGCGTACGAGATGAATATCGCAAATCCTGTCACAAACAACTGACATAAATAGACTGTCGGTTGATTACAGTTGCTCAGGATCACACAGTCTCGATTGGTCTTTCTTCTCTCACAACACAAGGGAGTAGACTCGTCGTCATCATCAGAAAACATTGATTCTAAATTAGTTTTTCCCATACTCAAGAAAGGAACTGTTGCATATATTGATCGTCCACGTACTATCACAATATAGTCACGAGTTTTACGAGTAATTTGATGAAAACAGTACGGAGCAATTGTTTGTTACGAAACAGTACGCTGTATTTCGAAACAATGGTTTGGTTGAAATAGGTATTGGTCAAAATTATTCAGGAAGTGATACCAAAATCAACGTCGTGATAAAATCTTTGATATGCCCCGACGTAGAGGAAAACAAGCTCCAACACCTAGAGCCTGTACACGTTCAAATAATATCGAAGAGAGTGATGATGATGTTCGTTGTCAAGCACCAAGACCAAGAACAAGGCACTCAAAAAATCAGAAGCGCAAAAACCCAGCCTGCCTTGATATATCGGAGTATTCTCAATCTGATGACACGATAGAAACTTGCACTTTTCCTTGCTGCAGAAACAGGAGATTTCGTGCCGAAACGGGCATTTCGCGTGAAAGGTGAGAACTACGCATGGCAGTACCCAGTACTGCATTCTCCGTAACGTGACGTGAGCCTGGAAAAGGGTTTAGCCCTGGTCATCTAGTCATGCTAACCCAGGGGCGGCAACCTTTCTTAAAAAAAGAGCTATTGCGCTCAGTGGCGGATTCAGATTGTGGCGATCGCCCCTCTAAAACCTACAAATATAACTTTATTCACCATGATTTTATACAAATCGGAAAACAGTATTCGCGATATAAGGCCATTTGTTCGTCCATTGTTTTGTCACAGGATTGTTGTGAATAATACTTCATCTCTCTTACAGTAGCGAAGTCATTATGTGACTTGACTATAGTAAATATTACTGAAATCGCCCCCGTCCCTGACCACACTGGATGGATCCGCCTCTGATTAATTATCTTCCAGCATATAGGACCGGTGAGGAACCACAAAACGTTGACACCGTTTCATTTTTCATACGACTTAATAGGGGCACAAGCTAAAACGTAATCGACACAATTCTAATAATAATCAAATGCACTTTTAGATTCGAAGTTTTGTCAAATTTAGAGAGCCACTTTAGAGGAGCTAAAGAGCCGCAGGTTGCCGACACCTGTGCTAACCTATAGCTTTGGTTGTTCATTTGTGGGGTATCCTGGAGCAGCGCTTTGCTACCAAGGGAATCGCGAAGTTCTTTCTGGGTGAATGCGAAAGATTTCAAAATGTTACAATTTTCCGGTATTTAAAACACGTTCTTGGAAATTAGTCGATTTTCTGTTGATTTTCCCATATGTCGATTTTTTTCTCGTATCTCAATTCTCAAACTTATATGCCGTTTTACCGCAATATCTTATAATGGACCTTGCAAAACGTTGTCAGCAAAAGTTGGTTGCAAGCTGGAAAAAGTTGATAAGCACTGGCCTGAAGTCATATTTAACTTTATAGCTTGGAAGTGTTTTCCGCTGGAATGGATCTGAAATCAAATCTTAGCAACTAAACCACTCCTTTACAAATTTTTACATTCAGTTAAATAGATATGTCTGGGAATTTCGTCAATGAGCACAAACTAAATCCCGATTCCAAAAACCACTTAGCTACACTTACAAATGTAATGTACCAGATCCTGAGAAGGTATAACGTAGATCTTTCAATAAGAAACTCTAGAAAAATTTTAAAAACGAAAACGGCCTACCAACAGGGTTGCCAGATGAAAAGTTCAATAAATAGCCAAACAGAGCTAAAAAGAGGCCAGAAAAAGGTCAAACTGATTGCTTTAAGGTCAGAAAAAAAAACAAACTTTGTTTGTGGCATTGCTATTCCTTTGTCACAAAAAAATCTGAATTACAAAAATATCATTAGAATTTTTTGTCGAAATTTGGTTTAAGTCATGCTTGGCCTTGCACTGGAGCTCATCACTGATCCTTCTCTGAATTTTCATGGCTTGTGTTAATGCACACTTTGGTTACAACGGTGCCACAGTTTGCGTACTGATTCATCGGTAGGATTCTGCGCGAAAGTCTCTCCCATTCACTCCTGTACATACGATCATGGGCGTAACGTGGTTAGATGGCGCCCGGGGCAAGAAGCACGTTTGGCACCCCCATGTTCGAACTTGAAGCCTTTGGGAAGCAAATGTACCGTATTGAAGAAAGTACTTGCGACACTGTTGGGACTTTCTGGCGCCCCTCGCAGTCATTCCGCACCCCGCGTAGTGATTCGCCGCCCGTGGAATTGTACCCCCCTTTCACCCCTCGTTACGTAACTGCTTACGATCAGAATCATAAGGGCCCTTCCACTTCCTCGACGTCTTTGTCTTGTATCTATCGCGGAGACGCAGACCTGTCTGCAAACGTTGAGCTTGCTTACTGCTTACAACGCACTAGGTCTACAGAGTGCACCCCCATTTGAAGTGTACCCGAAAAATTATTTCGAGTCTCGCATCTTTCATAGCTTACTAACATCAGAAATTCAGAAAGCGGACGTCGGTCTGATATAGCGTCTATTGCAAAAATCTGTTACTGTAAAAATGAAATAGTAATATTTTCCTTCACAGGAAACTTTTTCAGCGTAAAAAGACCAAAAAAGAGCCAAAAGGCCAAACAAAACTTCTTAGGCCAACCAAATTGAGATGAGGCTAAAAAAAATTGGCCAAAAGGCCAACTAAATTTTTTTAGGCACCAACTTGAAATGAGGACATATTTTTGAAATTTGGCCTAAAAAAGCCCAATCTGGCAACCCTGCCTATCAATATCAATTCTACATAGTGTTCAAAATGCCAAAGTCTTGCTACTGAACTCTGAGAAAAAAATAACAAATCTTTAAACTGAAAAAATCTTGAAAAGAAAAACGGAAACGATCTACAACCGGTATCAATTTTCCGAGCGACGTAAATATGTCAAGGTCTCACTCTAGCCCGGGTATCATGCTAGTTCGCCTAAATATAGCTGGAATACAAATCGTTGCTACGCGTGGATTTTTTCCTTATTATTGAACAAAAAGCATAACAGTTTATTACTAAATAGATCGCGTGCCATTTTCTATCCTCTACTCTAAACCATGGGCGTCCGCAGATATTTTTCCAGGGGGTGGCAGTGTCGACATTTCGCTTATCCTTTTCAGGTTGCTGGCGATGCAATGAAAATAAATATTACAAAGCACTTTATCCTTCTTACACGATAAACAAAATCCGCTATTTGAAGGCAACAACAGTCACAAACAATGCGCTTCGTTGACAGAAGTATCCAGGTATATTACGATAATTTACACAATAAGCCTATTACCGTAACTTGAAGTGAACGTTTGAAGATTTATTACCATGTTATTGTTACGCAATAAAGACCAACAGTAGAACAATCCGCTTGCAAGTTTCGCAACCTGCTTCTGCAAGCACAGGAACGACATGAGTGAACTGCAAGCTCATCACTGCAATGACACCAGAACAGTGAACATGGCTCTCGTGCAGTGTGGGTGTCATACCAGCAAATAAACTGTCATTGCAAGAATTAAATCAATCAATCGGAATTAAGCTGCTGACTTCAGGTTTTCTAGATACTTTGGGTTCTTAGCCCCAATTTCCAAGGGGGCAAATGTCCGTTTTGCCATCCTGTAGGCGCCCATCCTCTAAACGTAAATTTACTTAAAACCACGTATTTGTTGGTTATGAATTCATGAAAGTAAAGGGTAGTATAATCACAGAAAGTATGCAAAGTCAAAATAAGATAGAATAATTTAGTAAGCATAAAATTTGCATCTTTAATTTGCACTTGTGCCAATGCAATCTTATTTTCACGTGTTTTATTCATATTTTTTGAAAAAAATATTTTCATTGTCAAATTCTTTCAAACTTTTTCAATATGTCCTATTCTTTCAAACTTTCAAATTTTTTTGCAAGCAAAAATTCATAGCAAATTTTTTCAATTTTTTTCAAATGTTTTTGCAAGAAAAAAATTCATGGCAAATTTTTTCTTTATTGCGCTCAACTCCGCCAACGAAGTGTTTTCCATGGAAATTTGCAACTAAACCATGTTGTAAATTCATGTATTGCATTTTAGTTTTTTACAGCAGTTGCTTAACTGATAAACCATCGATAACCTTGTTTCTTCTACTGCATGTAGCTTTGCATTCTCTGAAGAAATCTAGTGTCTTTTATAAAAAACGTTTGTATTTTTTTCATAGAAAAAATATTTTCGAAAAACAATTTTTTTGTTTCAAAGAATTTGTCATTCAAAAATAATTTGTATCAAAAAGATGAAATATTTTGGAAAAAATAACTGAAAGTTTTGCATAAAATTTTGCTTGAGAAAAAACATTTTTGCAGTGATATTTGTAAACAACAAAAATTTTACGTGTCACAAGCAGGCCATCATACTGTTCTGATGAATGCCAAAAAAACTCTTTAAGATAACTCACACAGTTGGCAAAATAAAAACTGAAATGAAAATAAAAAGCTCATGTTGATTGTTACGTTGATGATTGAGCGGGCGTTTCGCAAAACTATTGACAAAGGCGTCGATCAGACTCATTCGACATTCGTAAAATTATGGACTTCATGCTCACGACGTTCCTGAACCATGACCTGCAGCATTATTAGCTTTGCACAGCGGAAAATCATGAGTATGAGACGAACCATAAAACAAAAATCTTGCTGCACCACTTTGGAAAAAATACTTCTGCTTTTCCATTATTACTATTACTTTATGTGTTTTACGACAATTTCTAGGTTGGGGTCCTGGAAAAAGTTATTTGTCGTGTCAAGTTCAGTTTACGTTAACAAATGTCAAGGTAAGAAAAGATACGAAAAAATCAAGAGAAGAGGTATAGTAATAAAGAAAAAGTGAAATAGTAAATGGATGCAAAATAAAGCACAGAGATTGTTAACGTAAGCCACAAAATATCGTTTGAAACCGCACTGCGTGCACAACAATCACTCAAGAAACTGATGAGGTAGCGCTCAAGAAAATACAAGACAGCCGTATATTCACGAGCGTATTCTGCTGCAACCGACTATAGGTTCAACTCAGGGCAGCGGTGGTTATAAGAGCCCTAGCTGTAGTCAGCCGGTTCTAGCGAACTTGTTCTTGGATTTTCATAAGCCCTGTGCGGAACCATTTGTAAGTAGGAACTGCAGGTTCTAAACTGGTAAGTCTTGGTGAGTCGCAGGTCAACAATCATGACTCACATAACAAATTTCGGCAATTTATAAGCTTAGCCCAAAAAAGCAATGACAGTAGGCGATCGCGCAAACAGATCTTTTGTTCAAAAGTTGAATAAAGTGCAACACATTTTATTAGAAAACTTTTGAAGGGCCCTGGTTCGTTTGCTTTTATGTTAGTAAAATTACGGAAATGCAAAAAAGCGTACATTTGGTGAAAAGGCAAGCAAACCAAATGTTTGTTTAAAATCGTGAACGGGGATAAGGTGTATTCACATAAAATTGCGTCTATGTGATGAATTCACAGATCGAAAGGAAAAGATTACTTGTAGAAAGTGCTTTACTCTACGTCAATTCGACTTGGCTTATTGTCAGCTGAAAAGTAAATTAGTAAGATTAACAATAACTTTTTCACAAGAAATGTACAAAGTAAATCAGTGCTCTTCAACCTTTTTGTCATCGTGGAAACCCTGACATACTTCAGCGCTTGTCATGGAACCACGATTAACAAAAATATAAAAAAACACGAATTACTTGTAGAAAAATCGTGTATTTCGTCATTAGACACTTAACAAATAAACAGTTATTACCGAAGTTAAAAAAGCAAAAAATGTAGTGACTTGGTTTTCTTGTATTTCTTGAATGTAGCTGCTACATTCAGAATTTGGTCATCCGGCAAAAAGAACCGTATCTCAAACATGTGTCATCCCATTTTCTAACTTTTGGAATTGATTACATTTGGTCTGGTTCGGAGGAGGTGCCTTTTTTACATTTGAACTACATTGCTTATCACCGTCCACACCTTCGCTGTTGTTATTATTTCGCTTCACATGAGCAAATTTGCTATTTTGATTCATCTAACTTGACTAAGTAGTAAAAAGTTGAATTTCACATTGTTTTTACTTTATTCCCACAAAGGCTGAACAGCAGCTCTAGTCTGTAGTCTACTCTCTACTACTCAGTCTATCCTACATCAGTGTTGCCAAGTCCAAAAAGACAAAATATGCTAAAATGTGTTTCAGAATATGCCAAACAGGACAAAATTACGCCAAATTCTTTTTCGTAAAAAAACACCTGGAACATTGGCAGTAATTGACAAAAAGATTGAAGAGCACTCTTGTACAGTGTGTCACTGTAATGAACATAAATTATCATCAGCGCTCAAGTCAGGAGACCAGAGCAAAACACAGCATACAACGCTAAGACAGAGCAGTTCACAACTGCAAAAATACCTGGCAAGACGTTAAATCAAGGGAATTGAACGCACCTAGTCAGTGGAGTGCAGACGCCAGATGATGCCCGGAGCGACTGCTTGATTGTATGACCCCTACTAAATTCTACTATTGTGCAGTGGGGTATGGTGCCACTGTTCATGGATATACGCTGTTTGTGACGTCACATTACGTCACGTTTTGGCGAAATTAGTTGACACAACGTGCATATTGTTCTGCACGTACTCTCCTTACTCGTTGTTGTACAATGTGTCACTGTAATGAACATATTATCAGCGTTCTAAGCTAGGAGACCGGAGAAAAACACAGCACTCAATGCCAAGATAGAGCATAGAGATTTCAACTGCGCTACGCCCACATTCCGCGCGGTGCGGATGCGGAAAATTTCACAGCGTACCGGCCGCGACGCGTGACTTACAAGAAATGGAAACGGCGCCAGTGCCGCGCACCGTGTGGACGTTTTGCATCTATTGATGGGTTTTTGCAAAACAAAAAGATGTTTTGGAAGTTATTGTCTTTCAAAGATAATTTTGCTTGTGTGTCAGTCAGGGCAACTGCAAAAACGAATACTGTATCAAATTCTGATTAATTTGTGACAGCAAGCTTGCTATGGCTTTGCGCGCAATAGCAAAGGGGATGAAAGGTGACAATTTGAAAAGATTGAAAACATTTTGTAAATGTATATGCAACTATTATAACCAGAGTTGGCGCTAAAGAAAGATTTTAGGGGGAGCACGGTGCTCCTGGTGATGGGGAAAAATGACTGCTGTTTGGGTGTAAAACGTTGAGAGTTGCGGTGCAGTGCCGACGTGTACAGGGAAAAGTACAGCAAACGCGGTGTGGCCAGAAACTGCTGATGCGATGCGGACAGAGGAGACAAATTTTCTGTCTGCCCCATTTTTACAGAGCAGTGCATAACTGCAAAATAGCCGACAATCCTTTAAGTGGCGTGAGCCACTTTTTTTGCAGAGCTTTGTAATCCTATAACTCGCCAGGCGATTGAGCTAGAGAGCTGTTCAAACCCTCTACGGATTCAGCAAGTCTTCTAGTTGAAATCGAGAAAAAAATGTTTCGCTGCGCATTAGAACAGTGGGTTAAAACACACCCAACGCTACAAGAGGGCAGTTCACAACTGCAAAAACATCATGCTGCCTGAACGTCTCGTCGAATGGCAGTCGAGTAGCGAAGGTATGCGGTTGGGATGGCGACACCCGGGGTCGACAGTTTGAAACTTGCTACACTACACAAAAACAGAGAATGCGCAAAAAGCACGCAATAAACGTTTGCTTTTTATTATGTGGCTGTTACATGTACAACTACTACGGGGACAGAACAGATACGGGTTTGTGTGAGCCGTTATCATCAATCCGCCTGAACTGCCATTTAGCCAATTAATGACGAAGCTCGAAATGATACACATACTGCAAGCACAGGTGTGCGGCTGTGTTAGCACACACCCAAGGTTGCTTGCCACATCAAAAAAAACAAACGGGAAACTAGTAACGCTTCAAAAAAGTCAGCTACATCAAGCAAGGTGAAATAGGACAGTTTTGCAATTTGGCTCAGAAAATCAATTAAACTTGCAAAACTATCTTTCAATTCCTTTTTGTGATTTTCTTTAATTGCCCAATCTGGAAAAAGTCACGTCACTATTAGTTTGATTCGCTGTACGCCGCACACATAGAGTATAAGTCCCTGGTGTTGAATTGAAGAAGGTGAGAATTACTGGCATGTGAATACGTAAAAGCTTGCGATGACAAAAAAAAACAAGTTTCGAAAAATTAGCTCCATGCAGCAGGTGTTAGTATAGCTTTATGATAAGAAAAATCATCTAGTTACAACATTTTCATTTCTGTAATTTCACTCTTTACATGCCCCCCTCTCTTGGATGCCCAGGGCCGCCGCCCCGTTCGCTCCCCCCTTCTGAACGCCACTGGGGTAAAGTAACGTGAAATGGATTTCCTATTAAAAATTGCTGATTGATTCGACTGCGTCACTTTTGTCGAGACTATTACTTGAATACCAACGTCATTGTTAGGAATAATGGAAGTCTTATCCATATCACTAACAACAGCAGCGGAAATAGAATATATCTTCAGTGTTAAGAAAACTGGCATTACAAGATTCACAGCCATTCTCAAGCTGTTCTTTCGAAACACCACCTGTTACGTTTTTCACATGACAAACTTTTAAATGCACGTGTAAGTGCCTACTGCAATATAGTATTCGCTCTTGCATGAGAGGTGAAAGACACATTTACAATCATCCTGTGACAAAACAATAGATGACCTTACGGCTTCATATCACGAACAATGAGGCCATTCGAACACGACCAAGGACTTAGTCAGAATTGGTTTCGATAGGTCGTTTTCCAAGTTATAAATACACACACAAGGTGCATTTGGGGTAGGAAAATATTATCACTGCAGCTGAAGTCTCCCATTGCTGTCAAAATAGTGAAGGCTGGGAATGCTGCAAGCTGTGATGAAACGCTCAAAGCCTTGAATCAAGTTCTTTGGCTGACTCGTATGTGTCAAGTGGCCTGGTGTTCTGGGAGGGCACCGAAAGATTGCCAAACTGGGGTGATCATCCCCATACACAAAAAAGGAAACAGGAGTGGATGCATCAACTGCAGGGGTATTTCTATCCTTAGCCTCCCAGGAAAAGCACTGTATATGCCAATTGCCTCGAAACGAAAGTTGCCGCGTAAAAATTGAACCAAAGCTGGATGATACCCAGTGCGTCTTGCTATGAGTTTATTTGCCGGCACAACACTCACGCTGCACAAGAGCCAGGTCCACTGTTCTGGTGTCATGCAGTGACGAGCTTGCAGTTCACTCATGTCCAGGGGTGTAGGGTGGGGGCAAGGGGGGCGCAATTCCCTGGGCGCCAAATCATTCTGAGGGTGCTGAATTACTGCGGGGCAGAGTTGTAAATTGACCTCATTTTGAAGCCCGAATTCGGCCCGAGCCCTACATTTGGTTTTGAAGCCCGATTTAGCCCGAAAACCTAATTTACCGAGTGAGTCAAGATATACGCAACTGCGGGGTACCAAGAAACGTTGTGTGCGGGTGTAGCTGCAGGTACACGATTTTATCACATCCAAAACAGCAATCACCTTGACCAAAACATTAACTCAAACAAGCACAGATACATCTTGTTAGTCAGTGCTAATATCCTACTGTGGAACGTAATGTTTCTCAACATAAAAACAAACTATCACGAAACTACCCACGATGGCGCTGTAGGCATAAAAGGAACCTGTAGGATAGGTCGCAATTTGTCCGTTTAGGAGATTTTCGTTCCGACCACTTGCATACAAACTGTGGCGTGCCTCAAGGATCTGTACTTGGTCCCTTACTTTTTCTAG
>JGI24158J21664_10011341_pt1 | contig 11859 bp, 5 predicted proteins | sample Ectturendosymbi3_FD_21664 | JGI IMG/M metagenome (IMG submission 21664)
CACAAGTTAATTTTTAGTGTGCAGTACAAAAATATTTTTGGCGATGATTTTCAATGAAATCAAGTGTCGTGTCAACACCTCTTTAGGTCTGGTGGGGGGGATGCATCCCCTGCACCCTCCCCTGTGTCCGCGCCTGGCTAGTAGTTATATAAATAGGGCGAAGAGAGACTGCATTACTGCGGAGCGCTCTACACTGAGGTCCACGTTCTGTGAGGTTGCAGGACATGTGTGGGTAGAGCTGTGAAAATGAAGTCACGAACCAGTTACGTAAGATGCTTCGAAGTCGTCTATCCAAAGCAGGAGAACACACGGCTGCAGCCAGGATAAATTAACTGACACCAATTCTTAATGTTTTCACAAATGTTTTGTTGCTGGGACAAGCAACGATTTACTGAAAGTAGTATAATCCAGTTCTACCTTACACCGAAATGCACGGTAGATCAATCTTCCCATTTCTGCGAGTATTTCTTAGCTTCGAACTGGATTTTTCATCACCACGTTCCACGACTGCGATCTGACAAAATTTCACGCAGGATCTGTGTAAGCGCTGCTGTGTGCGTCATCAACAATTCTCATTACCCGGTCGTCAAAAACAACAACCCAGCTTATCATGTAGGCCTATTTGGGAAATGTTGAATGCAGGCCAGAGATCTTCTAAATTATCGTTTAAAATATTGCTGGCTGAAAGCTACCTGCTGCATATGTCAATCAAACGAACTTGAAATTAAACACAAAACTGGAGGGGGGAAACTGGGGGCCAGCCAAAAATCTTAGAATCGCCACTGTTGACAGTCACCTGTTACTGGCCGCATGTCACGGTATTCCTGCTCAGAAGTTTGGATCCGTGTCGGCGGAGTTCAATTCAATTACAACCGTTCACTGGGTGACAGAGATGATCACAGAAAAGGAGTGCCGGAGTTGGAATTCTACGCCGGAGGCAACGCTCAGGTATGCCCAAGAGCCAATCAAAACGTTTAAAGGAGCAGTTAAAATTTCTGTAGTGGTGCTTGTTGGCAGGGGCGTAACGAGGTTAGATGGCGCCGGTGGCAAGAAACAAGTTTGGCGTCCCCATGTTTGAGCCTGAGGTCTTTCCTAAGTAAATGTGCTGTTCAAGAAAGTACTTGCGACATTCTTGGGATGATTCAGCCCCCGGTGAATTGCGCCCCTCTTGTCCCCCTCGTTACGCCTCTGCTTGTTGTGGTCAAACAGTGTGGAATTGATTGAAACGTCCATTCTGACTAACGTCAGCATTGTCACATGTCACCATAGTGTGACACTGGGTGGGTTGGGAGCTACAAGAATTTCATCCCAATGATAGTGTCAGTTGCATACTGCATATGCAAAATATGTGTAGCAATGCAATTCGGGAAGGTAGAAAGCCATGCAGCGAACATGATAATGCAGGGAATGTGCGCAAAAGCACAAGATACTGTATATGACAAAAAGCAATGTTTTAACAACACAGACTATGAAGATCCAACAGTGCGCCAAAATGACCTGTAGTGATAGGATTTGACACGTTAGAAGTAATGTACAGCGGCAGAAAATTTATCTGCATTATGCAGATTTGCAGTCTCGTCACCACTTGCATAGGCCAACATCTGCTCCCTTTTTTGGAGCTATACTGAACAATGTGTTTAGCAGTGGTGCAGGAGGCGGGTGCAAACGCACCCCCAAAAATTTGGATCTGTTGAAAATCCGGGCAAATCCTTGAAAATCCTGGTAAAAACGGCACCCAACGTTGTTTGACTTCAAAAAACTGCCCCCCCCAGTGTTTGCAGAAATACACATGAAGATCTTTTTCTTGGAGGGCACATCAAAAAAAGGTGTTTAATGATCTTTGTGGGAGACAATTTGTAGGCAAAAGTCGCACAAAAAAACTTTTCGGGCAAGTTTGTGGAAATTCGGGCAAAAATCCTCCGCAACCCGCAAACTTTGCCTGCTTCTACACCTATGGTGTTGAGTGCGGTTACTGAAACATTGGTACAACGAACAAATGAAGCAAATAAAATTTTGGTTGCAGGGCTCTATACAGCCTGCCGTGGCGAGCGAGTGTAAGTAGTCACCAGGTTCAATATAACATTCCTACGAGAAAAAATGTGTAGGCTACCTGTTTCTTGAACGATGCAAAAGTCTAACAACGAATGGTTGCGCGCTTTGATGCAACCAGATTATGTTCGTCTAGGCCAGTGGTTCTCAAAGTAGTCGATATCGACCCCCAGGGGTCAATTGGACCATCCAAGGGGTCGATAAATAGTTACGGGTCGAATGGGGGTCCCTGAATGACCCATAAGTTCTAAGCAATTATTCCGATTGTGTATTATTTTATCATGCATGCATTTCAAGTAAAAAGTACTCAAATTTATTTTGACACATACTTTCTTTGTATTAGTAACTGTTGGGTTAGACCACGGGGTCTACAGAAAATTGTAGACTTTAATTGGGGGTCAACGGGCAGAAAAGTTTGAGAACCACTGGTCTAGGCCGTAGCTACACTGAGGCACTTGCCTCAGTAAACTTTCTGTAATGCTTCCACAAAACATTATTGTGACGCTAATCATATTATATTGTGTGGCTACTTTATAAGAGCAGCACGGCAGCTACACTCTGTTGCAACCACCAGAGATATTACCAGCCCAGATAAGAGTAGGATGTTAGGTCTCCACAAACTATATTTAACAACGTAGCCTGCCAAACCGGTGAAGTAATTAACATATTCGCCTCGATAAAAAATTGACCCTGACTACGGCCATGTTCATCCTTATTCTTTGAACACTACAACTGCATTTTACTTTGTGACTGAGTGCCCGGACGTTACAGTGTAGAAAGTATCTGTAATCCTGTGGTTCAACCCCAACGCCGCTGTAAAACGTTCTGTCTGTTATCACCAACCTACGTTGTGCAGACAGTGTGCACTTATGCTCTATGGACTTCATGTCTGATTCAAACATTAAAATAAGAGAAATAAATGTTGGCAGTTTGACTCCAATAATTACTGCAGCCTAAATATGACACTGAATCGTTTTGCAGCTAGATTGTATTCATTAAATTGCAAGCAGGGCTGCAGATCCGTCGCAATAATGAAACTCTTCCGGCTTCTATTCACTTTTTCACATTAATATTTTTAATTGCCTTGGTGTACCTCAAGTTTACTGGAAAATGAAAAATATGTGGTAGGCTACGTAATGTAGTGCGTTAGTAAAAAAATATACTACACTTAGTAAAAGAATATACTACACAGCGCTCTTAACATGAGAAAATCAGCGAATAAACAACAATCACAGGTTCAGACGACCCAAAGGACAGTTATTCAAGTTAATGGTAACATAAACAAATTCTTGAAAGGCGCAGTCACTGATTTCGGTGTTAATGCCTGAGGACCTCTTGCTATTTCTTGCGACCAGAAGAAAACGCCTGTTCGGAAAACCAGTGATGGAGTCTCGAGACCCGTTTCTGCGAGTCGCGGTATCGAAGGCTTCAGGTCTCGGTCACAAGCCTGTTGCCTTTGTTGCAACCTCCCGGTTGGCGTTGCATTGAATGTGCGATTCACCACGAACGGGATGTGCGCGAAGAATAAGAACCATATGTATTTGACGCGAAGAAGCAATAATAGCGTGATTGCGGCGCATGATCTCTATTGTTACTTGCTGCCACAGTGTGGAGCTTAGCGCTCATGCCGCTCGGGCTTTCCGACCGCAACACCATAAGACTTTCAATACTGCAACGACATGACTCAGCAAAACTTCTGTAATTCCACGTATTTTCTGTCTGCTGTATCTGCGGTTAAGAAACAATGAAAGGTGGAGTAAAATGATAGAAATTCGAGAAAATTTCAACTTCCAAGTGGTGGCGACATTTTTTTGAAAAATTTTATAAAACATTCGGCATAAATCCACAGATTTTAAAGTTTCAACTTTTTGATGAAATCTCGGTCTCGACTACATCTCTGTGGAAAACCACATTTGTGTCCGAGTATTTTTACACAGTTTTAAGTCCCAATCGACCAAGAGTTTTGCACTCGTTGCATGCTTTGCCAGTTGTAGCCTTGACGACTCCAGCTAACAGCTCTGCCCGGGCAAACAGCGCAAAATGCATAATTTATTACTTCTTTCATGTGTTTCTTCTAACGTGCACACATTTGCATTAAAACGTAAATGACAAGATGTGTTTTAAGACGTTTGTTCGAATAGTACGGCTTACAACAAGAAATTCAGTATCGGCTTTCTTAAAATAGCTGAAAACTTCTTGATTTCTTATCTTTTGCACTCATAATAAGCAGTAGTGAATGGCAGAATATAGCACAATTTAACCGGTAAAGCTCGGAGTTCGCACAGAGGAAAACGTCGAGAAAAGTACGTATTTGTTTACATTGCATTTTTATATCCTCCTAATAATGTACTGCCATTTTATAAATTTCTCATATATTGCTAAAAATATTCTAACCACACCAAATTCCTTCACTTAAATTCGACCCACTCATCTGTGTACATAGGCATGCGCTTTCACCTGCACATTTTCTTCACCATGTTCTGCGTTCGTTCGCTTTTTTTTCATAATACTTATTTGATCTCCAACTGTTGTTTCTCAACACGTTGCAAAAAGTGATAAACGATTTTGGTTGACTAGTTGACCGCCATGGTCCTTCATCAATCCTATATGACACAGCGCCCGTCTTTGTTTACACCAATCAGCTATTACGCCATTGTGTTTTCATTTGCTTTAATTTTCGCTAATGGTTGGTTTACTGCATGCGATGGCTTTTATAGTGCTTCTGCTTGTTGGCTGAGTCGCATGAGACAATAAACCAATACCAGCTAGTTATAACTAGTGTTAGTTCCGTATATTTATATTTTAGCTAACCGGATAATAACCGCTAATTGTTTGACAAATTGGTTTCACGAAATTTTCATGATGAATTTAAATGCAAAATCATAAGTTTCATCGTAAATAAAGAGTAATACGATTTTTGAATTAAACACGATTTTGGTTTTCGGATTTTGAAAGACTTAAATCCGTTCATTTCTACAAAAGACCCCCAAAAAGTATGAGGCCGACGGCCATGATCAATATTGTGAATATTTCATTGAACCGCGACAACGCGTCCCACGGGGAGTTGTTCCCTAAAAAATTTATCGGCCAGATTTGGCATAAAATCTGCGCACAGTTAGCCACATCGATGCAAATCTTTCATTTGTCCGAGACAATTGGATGTCGCCACAAAAGGCACCATCCCTCGGAGCGTGACGTCATTTGTGAACGGCCCCTCACGCAACTCTTCGCAAGTTGTGGAACTGTTTAAAGTTTTCTGGACCTTGCACCAAACTTAGAAACCTCAGACTGGTCCTCCGATCTTCGGGAGAAGTAACAGCGTTTAAAACGTTTCCTTAAATTCCGCAAAACTTGCCAACAATTATCAACCTCGACAAGAATCTAGTTGCACTAACCAGATATTTTCATTTGGGGAAGGGACACTGGAGGGGCCAGTTTTGCAACAAGGGGAGCTGTCAATGGTCTGTGTAGGACTTTCAGAAAGAGACCTGAAAAATTTTTGGGGGCAGTGGCCCCCCTAACTCCGCCCCTGCCTTCAGGTACGAGGGCTCGCCAGGTCTCCCCTTGCGAAGACACTGCACCTTTTACAACCTCGAACAGCAGCGTAAAACAATGGCCTGCGATGTTGTGAAGATGCCTTCCGGAAGAACTTCGCGATGGCTCAAAATTGGTTCTTCGAACGACTTCCCTTGGCACTGATTACCGCGAGCATGAGTCGCATTCAGGCCATTTCATCAACACTGCGATGTCTCCGCAGGAATGTGGACGATGAACGAAGTCCGTTCGAGCGCTTCAACTTAACTCGACTAAGACTGATCGACAGCACGTGTTCTGCTCAGCATCGAACCAGGGATGATTGGTGGAGCCAGTCTGAAATTTGGGGGGGGCGGAAATTTTTACTCAACCAAACAACAGTGTTTTCTTTGGGACACCGCCTCTCAAAAGCACGAAATGACGAGTCATGCTAGAAATTTGGGAGACATGGCACCCCCCTGGCTGCGCTATGCCAGGGGGTGTTGCCTCATTCTTCACTCAACAATCAAATCAAAAAGTGCAATAAAACAAATTACTTTTGTTTTTCAGGTATGTTCGTTTTTATTACACCAACAGCAAGCTCGTGTTAAGAAAAGCGCCCGGCGAGTGCGATGGCAGGACTGGCTGGTTCTTGTGGCCACTATTCGGGGGACTGGCCTCAATTCTGCTGCGACTGTGGCGGTTAACTTCGCTCTTGTCTGGAAAAACACAAAAATAGATCTCACTAGAAACAGCAGCTACAAGGACTTGTGAGTCAACCACTCTGACCGGCGAGTCATGCACATCTGGCAGATATTGAACGCTTTCTTATGTTAAAGCAAGAGTCGCGGGCAGGCGCATCTAGCCACTGCAAGATGTCACCGATTTAAACTGAACAAATACTTTGGNAGGAGTCTGACTGGCTAAGATCGTTTGCAACTCATTGTTACGTCACAAAAGCGAATGCACAAAGCAGCCCTCAACACGTTTTGAATCGCCGTGAAAATTGACGTCACTGCAAAGCACGGATATCTACAGACACGGAATCCAGAACGGATGATTGAGGAAAACAACCACTAATCCGACGTTCGAAAAGATACTCGGGGTGCATTTGCACGTGCTTTTTGGCGCGCCGAGGCCATTTCGAGAGCGTCATTGCGATAAAAGAAGTAAAAGAAACAAAAACACTTTCGGACACAAGAATCGACCGGCGCACCCCCCACCAAAAACTCTCCCCCAATGTTCAAATACAAACCGTTGCGCAGCAAGCAATACCTGGTCGCACCAGGACCAAGCAAATAACCAAAAACAAAACGCACGAGACGAGCGATGGAACAGAACTGGTTTCGAAATGCGAGCGAAGCTGAAGAAACCAACGAGCGACTGACACGTCAGCAAGTGGGGGGGAGGAGGGCGGTCATCCGGCGGGCGTTCAGTCGTCGATGGAGATGTCGCGGAAGAGGTAGCTCATGCTCTCACCGTTGTGTATTCGTCGTATCGCTTCGGACAGGATGAAGGAGATGTCGACAGTCTTTATTTTGTGGCACTGAAGCTTCTGTAGTTCGTGGGGCACAGTGTTGGTGACGACGACCTGCGCAACGCATCACGTCATTTTGTTTGTGTTTGAAATTTCAATGATGAGGCAACGCGAACGTGTGAAACCAGCGCTTCCACAGATTTGTTACAAAAAACGCTTTTTTATGCGTCAGTGGAATAGGACTGGGGTAAGTTTCATGCAAGTTTGACCCCGGACTGCTTAAAACTGCCTGACTGAACACAGCACTTGAGCATGGAAGCGTGTTGCTTTAAAAACAACAGAACTGCAAGCAATTTTTTGTTTGCCAAACAAGAGATAAACCATTCGACGTCAGACACAATTTTGGAACAACTGAGTGATAAAAGAATGGACGCAGGTGTCCGGTGAGCGAGAAGTTGCGAAAACCACGTTGGCAATTTGAAAATTTTCTGTCGTATTTTCAACAGATCCGAGATCCAACTCCTTCCTGCTGACCCAGAGTGACCTCGACACAGGCACAGCTCCCTGCTGACCTAGAGTGACCCCGTAACATGCACAGCTGCTCATAAACAAATGCACGAGCGAACGTCTCACACTGCTTTTCACCTAAAAAGGTTGCACACGTAGCGAAACTGCTTTTTTGAACAGCACGAAAAGCATAACTTCAATGCGTCTTTTCGCAACAAAGTTGTCAGGGTAACCGTGAAATTGTTCGATTTTGTGGAAAAATCGTTCGCGAAGCTCATACCAGTGGGCTATCGCAAACAGGAGATACGATCTTAGGCGCAAATCATAAGACTTCCCGTAAAATCAACTGCCCTGAATGAAAATTCGGTGATACCAATTACTTCGGTATCACCTCAACTCTGCAGCGTAACGAGTTTGACCAAAAACCAATACTCCGTAGAACAGGACAGGCGGGAGGTCACAACACAATCACTGCAAAGCTCTTCAGGAAAAGGTAGCGAAATGGCTGTGGGTCGAACAGTGAAGAGATTCTAAGAGAACACTACTTGAACCAGACCCGCAACCAGAGGGGGGGCAATCGGGCAATTACCCCCCCAAAATTTTCACAAACGTATGTATTTCCCCCCCGAAAATATCAGTTGGTTGCGGCCCTGACTTGAACAACAGTACCTCGTCAATCGATGAATTTTCCAAGACTCTGGGCGCGTCCATGGAGAGTATGCCGTGACTGGCCATCACGTACACCTGCACATTTAGCAATATGTTTATTTACATCAGGGGTCTCGAACTCAAATTGTTCCGACGACCAAATGAGGCCTTACAAAGTACCCCGAGGGCCGGATTATGACGCTGACGCAACAGTGGCGCAATCTCAACCTTACCAAAAACAGCTTTACATCTTATTTCCTGCGAAAGGTATCGTGAGTTAAAGGCAAATCATTCCAAGCTGTCTCTACGTCCGTTTAAAAGGAATTTGTTCACTTGCTGGCCGAGCACTTTCAAACATCGGTGAATAAAGTAAATAACATATATGTTAATTATTTGAAAATTGCCAAAAAGCATCACGGGCCGCACAAAATGCCCTGGCGGGCTACATGTGGCCCGCGTGTTTGGGACCCCTGGTTTATATCAACAACATATACAGCATCCTAAACGATCCACCAGGTATTCGATGATGCTTTCAGCCTTTCATTTTCTCATGGTCCTTGTATTGCCAAGACATTTACAGCGACTGGGTAAAATAAACAAACGCGAACGCCCGCGATAAATTTAAAAATTCTTGATTTTGTTGAACCAGCTTTTCATCTAGTCTAGTGAGTAGTACTTGGCTTGGAGATGCGGTGGGTGCTCAAAGGATGATTCAAAATAAAGTTAAACGTTACACAAAGGACGACGCACAACTAACCTTGTAAGCTCCTCTCTCTTTCAAGATGTTGGCCGCGGCAACAAAAGGATCGATGTCATCAATTATATCGTCCTGGCAACAGCATATTGAAGATAAACATGTGCTTGCAGCTAATACGACTGCATTGTCTCGTCATTAAACCCTACTCTGTCAATGTCTTACACCGTAGTTTTCAACCTTTATTTTTGCGGATCAGATCAAAACCTCTACTTTTACAGAACCACTTAAAAACGTACATTTTGCAGAAAAATCTCACACAACAGCAGCAAAAAGCATTGGATTTAGCCACAGCCGCACACAACAACACATATCAAGTAGACTTACCACTACGATTGCGATTTTTCCGCCCACGTCACCAACAACGTTGATGGGGGGCTTCTCTTTGGCCGTTAGCACTGCAACGGAAAGTATTCAGTATGGAAAGGGGAGAAATTTTGCTAAGCTTGATTTTGAATAGTCAATGATAAAAAACAAGCCATTTCAATTTCACACCAGCCCACTCTTATAAGCCTGAAACGCTGACCAATTTTCCAGGCCAGTAACGAACTTTCCATAACGTAATGTGAAGCCCCTCCACTAGTTGGCGCCGAACGAAAATACAGTTTTAATCATTGGATGGATGAGGCGATCTGGAAACCAACTCAAACCACACTTTATTTTCGAAGCAAACCTCGCTTGAAATCGAACTACATAGCCATGTATATATTATATGACATGTATATATCCTATAGCCATACATACATTGTATGGCTATGTGCACGTTTTTAAGGAAAATGTTAGGTACCTGGTGCGGAACTGCAAGGACCTGATTTCCCTCATTCTAGGGGCCCGAATCGGGTCCCTAAAACACCTTAAAACCCTGCCATGTGCATATTGTACAACCATACATATATCGCATAGCCATATATAATATATCGTATAGTCATGTATATATTGTATAGACAGGCAAATATTGTATAGGTATGTAGGTATTGTATAGCCATGCATACATAACCGCCGCTCCACTAAAGACTGTTCAGGTGATTAGCAGTCGATTGAGAACTTTCGTAAAATTGTCGCAGACCGCTCTAAACACCACACGGAACAAAATCTGACCCCGTCAGTCATTTCGTTCAACTTACTCGGTATTTCCAACGCGTCGAAATGTCCGGTTGACACCATTCGGGGCCGGTCCCGGCCCATCATTTCAGCCTTCTTGTTTGCCTGCGACGAATGGCTCGACTCTGAGACACAAACGAACAAGTAAAAGTATGAAAATCGGCTCCACATCGGGGTCACGACGTTTAGCCGCAAGAACAGCAGTACCCTGGGGATACCCTTACTTGTTCCAATCACTCACTCACGTTGCACGACAATGTTGTGTGCAACCCTTCAGGCACTTGATTTCGCACCATGGGGCAGAGATGATTTGACGGATTCATTATTTTCAGAAATCGTCAGTTGCTACCTTTACCAACAACTACAAGCGCAACAATTCCACGGAGAGCACTTAGTGTTAATGCCACACACATGATTCTACGGGAAGTTGGGCAGACAGTACTAGGCTAACTGTTTTAACAGGAAAAAACATACATTGCTGTCGGAGGCAATAATTTTAACTAAAAGTTCATTAGGTCTGTTTGGAACATGAGATAAGTCGTATCCGGGCTAAAGGCCTGGTGTTGCCAACCTCTGCGTTAGACCCGCCCTGATGAATAAAGCAAACATCAACTTGAAAAGACCCAAAACTTATGAAACAACTAGTTTTATCAGTGCCAAGTAACATTCGTTACCTGGAGCAACAACCCACGGTTCCTGGCTTCCTGACTCACTACTGTTCGCTGGCAGCAGTATCTGGGGGGGCGGGGAGTGTCGACCATCTTCCAAATTATCCGAATCAAACTCCTGCGGTTCGCCGTGGATGACCGCTATGCCCAGCCTCAAGCGCTCAGCGAATGACTGCGCTTTCTTGGCGGAAGCTGGTGTTTTTGCAACAATCACTGCGTTCCTGTAGTCAGGTATCTAAATAAAAGATCACTTAATAGAACATTTTTATACGTAAAGAGAGCCCTTAAATTACTTCCTACTCAATGCAATCTGGAAAAACATAGACACTGGATTATAGAAGAGTATTTTACAGTTTTCCCCTTCACTGTTTTGGTTTAAAACAAGTTTGGATGGACTAATAACCAACCACCATCTTCAAAATATATGAAACTTCACGTTAATCACACCATTGTTGTTTACATTAACGATGAAACTACTTCTACCGATCAACTCTGACCAATCGATCGGCAATTTTAAAACAAGTTGTCAAGCATCCTGCTGCGGAACTTTCACCCATTGCTTTAACACTAAATGTCAGTATTGCGGGATGGCTTTTCCGATACCTAGTTTCTTACAGTTTATCGAGACCTGGTGATGTTGGAACGCCCTCAGTTACCAACTCATATTTACAAGTCAATTCATTTTACAATCAATCGATATTAACTGCTTTGCAATCCCGATTCTAAAACCGCGATAAAAATCTGTGAAAACAGGACATTTTTGTCAGTACCAAACTTCGTTCTTCACGTGGGTTGTAAATCTGAGTCTCAAAAAACAATGAAACGACAGTAAGCAAACTTCAGCCTTGTGGCAAGCTTCTGAGGGATCTGCCTGCTTTCTGCTTTCATTCTTCTGCGACGATTAAACTTGCAAGTGTATCTATTTTTCATAGTTAAAGGCAACAAAGATGGCGGCAAGTAAATCAGTCACAGTTTATTGACGGGGAAACTAGTTTCGTGTTTTCCAACGCATCATCAGTCCTTTAAATGCAAGACAAATCGCACAAGCGAAATGTTGGCACTTGAAAACAAGTAAAGAAAAACACACGAACTGTGGCTAGTTACAACGACATTACTAAAATTTTTTCGAAGCTAAAAGGCTG
>JGI24158J21664_10011342_pt1 | contig 11859 bp, 10 predicted proteins | sample Ectturendosymbi3_FD_21664 | JGI IMG/M metagenome (IMG submission 21664)
AAAGAAAACAGAAAACGAATGAACGCAGAACATGGTGAAGAAAATGTACAGGTGAAAGCGCATGCCTATGTACACAGATGAGTGGATCGATTTTAAGTGAATAGGATTTTGGTGTGGTTAGAATATTTTTAGCAATAGACAAAAAAAAATTTTAAAGACAGTAATAAAAAAGTAGAAAAGTTACAAAAAATTAGTGAGGTACAAAGAAAAACAAAGCAATATAGAAAAAACTAAAAAGTGTACTTTCATGCAGAAAAGCATAGAATGTGCACACAGAAAATACAAGAACGTAAATACACACAAAAATAAGCAGAGTTACAGAATATTATAATACACTATTTGGTTCTGGACAAGGGAAATGTTGTTAAAGTTCATTATTGGGATTTTTTTCACATAGGAGGTGTTTTTTAAGTTTCCATCTGAAGGTGAAAGTGGTTGAAAATTTAATATTGTCTGGTATTGAAGACCATACCTTTGGGCCAATGAATTTAAGAGAACATTTTCCTGAGGAAGAGTTAACTCTAGGTAAAAACAGGTTTTTGAATTTCTGGATTTCTACAGTCAGGCTTGTCCATGGGAATCCCATGGGAAATGTGAGTGATGTGTCCTAGTCATTTTGGTCGAGTCAGAGTCATAAGCCCTTGAAGTCATAGTCAAGGCACAGTCATCTAAAATTTTTTCGAGTTGACACAGAGTCATGACTTGGTCGAGTCAAGTCAGAGTCACGAGAACTGTTGAGTAGATAGGGTATGAACTTTTGCAGCCGGGCCTGCCTGGAGCTAACCAGAAACCGCCCAGCCCGGCCTGTTTATGTTAAACTGCAACTTATTTTCTGTCCCGGACCGGCCTGTGGCCCGTAATACAAAGTAGGCAGTGTTTATTTTACTACCAAGATGGCGGTGGCAACAGGCTTGTCCGAAACAAAATAGCCATAAAAGATAAAATCTAACCCTAACGTTAACCTTAATGCTAACCATAACGCTTACCTCAATGCTAACCCTAACGCTGATCCTGATTCTAAACCTAATGCTTACCCTAAGGCTAAATCTACAGGTAAATCTAACCTTAAACCCAAAGTTAAACCTAACGCTAAATTTTGCGCTAACCCTAACAATAACTCATAAGTAACCCTAAACCCTAATGCTAACCCTAAATTTTTGAAAAAAGAAAAAAAGGAAAGTCGCCAAGGTGAGAGTCGAGCTGAAAAGCAATGGCATAGCAGACATGAAACATAACCGCTACGCCAAAAGCAGCATGGCACTTGTGTGCCAAACTGACCTTTTTATTCAAATTGCATCATGTCACGAGACCAAATGTTCAACTGGCGGAACAATAGCTCCAGTCGATCTGTTTCCGCCAGCATCTCAGCAGTAAAATAAACACTAGGCCTACCTAGCACCTATAAAGTAATCTCAAATGCTAAATAACAACAAGTTTTTAGTCCATTGCCCTTTGCACACTAAAACCATGCAGTCTTAAGGCAGTGGCTATAGGCCCGCCAGGGGGCCTTCACTTTTGAAAACTTATATGCCCGTCACCTGTAACATGACACTAAAACATTAACACATGACAAGAGTGTCCTAGCCTGCACCACACTTGCTGGTAACGTGCTAAACCTAAACCAGGGGTCACCAACATGATGCTTGCAGGACCAGGCCACCCGTACGGACCATGTGGGTTGCCCGTGGCCTGTTCTGACAATACTCAATAGCATAAACACGATGATGATCAGTTTCTTTACAATGATGAATATCTTTTATTTTTTTCTTAACACTTTTGCTTCCGGGTGTGCTTGGGGATTTTCGCAAAAAAACACCTAAATTCACTTGTCTTTGCACAGGAATATCTCCGCTCCTGTTCGGGTTACGGACCTCGTCGAAGTGTCAAAAAACGCAGCAAGTCTTCTAGTCTACACTCGAAGAAAATTTTTTTGCCTGGGGGGTGGTTATTTTTATGAGTGCCGTCATACGTGGAGGACTTTTAGGCCACCTTGGCCCACTTTGCCTGGCCCTGGGCGACAACCGTTAGGTGGTAGTATTTCGCTGAAGTTTTTACCGGATTCTAGGCTGCAATCCGAGTCTTTTGATACTTTGGGCGACCTGCTGGGGTTTCAGGTTCAAACGTTATTATATTAATTAGTAAAAATATTTGACTAATTAGCTGATTATTTAATTTGTTTATTTTAGATCATAACTTTTGAACCAGAAATACTAGAAAGTCGATCAAAGGCTCAAAAGACTCAGACTCGAGTCTAGTTTCCATTGAAAACTTCAGCGAAACATTTTGGCCTAGCGATTGGGCCCTAGGCCAGGAAACATGAGCCAAAAAGACCCTAAAACTACTTCACTTATGACGTCAGTCACAAAAAATCCGCACCCCCCAACCAAAAACTTTTTTTCGAGTGCCATCTACTAGACTTGCCGATCCGTTTGAGCCATTGAACAGCTCTCTAGCGCAATCGGTGGAGGAGCTAGGGCGTTGGTGAGGCAACCGAAAACTGCTGTTTTTTAGGCCGAAATCGAAGTACGAATATATCGTATACCGGCAGCCAACGAGAAACATGATAGGCTATGAAGACAAATTTTGCATATTTTTATTTCAGAAGTCTGTGTATGAAACTGGTAGCCCTTCGCATGAATCTGTACCAAGAATCAGCTCTGAGTTTCAAAAAGTTCGGTAACCCCTGCGTTAAACCCTGACCTAAGCCTAACCCCTAATATTTATTAAACCAAGGATTCACAACCAGGGTTGCATGTACTTCTAGTGGTAGATTTTCCTATCTGAAAGGGCACATTTAAGCTTAACAATGGAAAGGAAAAATTATGTTTGCATATTAACTTAAACATTTCGAAATAGACGTATGAATTTATACTAGTTTGGGAATACTTGTCCAAAACCTAAACCTCGAAGACAGACTATAAATGAAAGCATTGGTTGCCTTGATTGACTCCTACCATGGTGCACTAATTTGCGTGTAAACAAGTGAAACGGAACGTTGGCAGAACGGTAAAATGAAGAGAACAGCAGCCAAAAAATTCGTTGCTAGATTTTGAAACTTTGCAAAAAACAAAAAAATTTCGGCGAGCGGACTGCAGCGGCCCGGAATGACGTCATCGCTAAAAAGATTGCTAGCAGACTGCTTCGAAACCTTTAGCGGACGGCCCGAAGACTGATCTGTTAGCTGCCCGTTCTATCTCTACTGTCGAGTCACTTCGAGTCATTGGTTTGCAAACTCGAGTCAATGGCGAGTCACAAGAAATTTCACATTTTTTCTAAGACATTTTTTTGCAATGAAATGGCACTTTTTGCTGCTACGAATTCAACGTTATATAATGATAGTGCAACCTAGTATCAGTAGAGTGAACTTGCATGTCGAGGGAGCTCTGTTGCTACTGGTTGCTTTCTTGGTAAGTTTAATGCACCGAATAACCAACTTTCTCTCTTGCTCTTGTGCTTGCCTCAGTACTTCGAGGCGATGCAGTCTGCTGCAACACATTTACAAAACGGATTTTATTATCAAACTGGAGGAAAAGCTGCGGTCAGCAAAGAGAAACTGCAAGGCATGTGAAGTCCACCATTTATTGAATTGAAAAGCATTCTAAATGGAGCTGCTGAGGACATGTCACTCCACAAATAAACCAAATTCCGAATTTGCCAGTCAACCAAAACCAAAATGAAATGTTGCCACCGTTCAAGTTTATTAGTGGAACGTGTTCTGGCCAGGCGCGTAGCCAGGAGGGGGGCAATGGGGGCAATTTCCCCCCACAATCCCGAAAGTTGCGCTAAACATTTTCAGGTTAATAAAGCTTTTGGCGTGTAAGCCAAAGAAATGCTTCAATGCAAATCAATGTAACTGCTTACGGAACCTGCCCTACTTCAGCTTTTAGTCGAACCTGATCCAAGCAGTATGGTTTACTGATTCTCCACGATTACTGAAGCGTTGTGTACAGTGTAAATGATGGAGAACTCATATTATGGCTGCTCTTTACCTGAGGCTTGCTCCCTGTGGGAGTTTATGAAAATGAAATACAATCGTGTATTTAAAGCTCTTGCAATCAATAACCAAAATAAGGAGTAACGCTTTTCGCAGCTGCTTCTGACGCACCAGTTTGCTGTATCCCACCTAATGGTGATGTAAGCTTCATTTCAAGACCACGGCAAAATTCCTCTCTGATAACGCTGACGTGCTACAAACATTGTATAATGTACCCTTTTCTGCAGCATCAGCCGTAGCATTAAATCAGTGCTCGTCAAACTTTTGTTATGGTAGCCGAAAACGCCTTTTCAGTCGCAAGCAAAGGCCTTTGCTTATTTTTGATGGCCCAATTTCAAGCTTGTGCAGTATTCAGGTACTTGTTATATGACAATGCTAAGATAATGTCGTAAACTGTATAATGACAAACGTCAAAAGATCAGTGATCCAGTTTTTATAGTAGTCTGTCGTATCGTTTTATCTCACGCAGCGACAACGTAGAAAGTATGCTAAACGACCCACAATTGGACCGAGCCCCACAGTTTGCCGACAAATGCCTTAAATAAACATCTTTTTTGCTTTTGTACAGTTTTAAAACACAGAACATGGATATGACGGTGATATACGCTTCATGCTTTAAAGCTCAAACTTTATCTCCAAAGCAATCCAGCTTCATTTTTTTAATTACGCAATTACGCCATAGATACTGTTTAGCAACAATAGCATTAATTCTAGATATTTATTTGTCATGAATAAACGTGTACTGTGACGGTTCAATCACAATTATGTTGAGCATTAGCTTTTTTATCAATGATTTCTCATCAACTTGTCTGCTAGTAAAAAGTTTTGTCAAGCAATCAGAGTCTGACTTGCACATGGTCTGAAGGTGTTACAACTTTCGCCAGTTGCCCATCCTACACCAAATTTGAAATCATTCAGCTGCCACGGGAAGGGGCAGCAGCACAATCTAACGTAAGTAGGAAGATGCTTCTTAAGTGCTGGGGGTATTATTGACTCCACCATTGCTTACAAATAGCTTGCAATCTGTTTTTTCGATAAAGCGCATGTGACTGAAATGAAACTAAATTGAATTTTTCACCAATCGATTGGCATTTGTTTATTAAAAAGTAATGGATAAACAAAAACTTCAACTGCTTACCCAAGAATGGCTAGATTAGGGGTTCCCAACCTTTCTACAGCTACCCAAATCTGCATTTGGTGAACACCTCGCGATTTACGTTTCAAACAATGTATGAAAAAATCATGATTGTATGGATGACTTTTGGCAGTAACTTGCTAAGTCGTTTTTAATGTGAGCAATCTACTCTTCTCTCAAGTATGTACGCCTAAGACAGACACACAAGCAGTGGTAACGTTAGAAATACGCAACTCCGGTTTGGATCACCTCGGCGCGACCCTTTTTTTGACCCTTCGCCACCCTTGCTTGGGTTTCGACTCATATATGTTAACCGCTGGGCTAGATCAACGAAGCAACCGTTGTGTTAGGTTGCAGGGACAAGTATTTTCTCATTTTAGTGCAGAGCCGTAGTGATAATTAAATCAATTGTAGCTTCGTTTTCGCAAACACACACTTTGTGCAGACTGAGTGGGTCAATGATATGCAAGTTTGTTTAGAGGACATGTGAAACTTTCCCCAATTAACAATATTGTCTTTATCATATTTGTAAATTGTATTGTTAACTCCACATAGCTAGCTAAAAACCTAGCAGTTTTTGAGAAGCAAGTTTAGTGCAAGTAGCGTACAAAAATGCTACCGCAGCTGCATTTCATAGCGTTTACTGAAATGAAATCCAAACATTTTTCAAACGCGTTGACGACCCTACAACCTTGACATTACCAGCTGCATACGTCAACCAGTCGCTCAAGAATTGGACAAGATCCCCATCTTATATGCGCGCAAGTTTTGTAGACCCACTTTTGGAGTCGGTGTCTTAAGCAAACTTGCTGCTCAGCTTCGATTGAACATGTGTTGGTGTATGTCAGTAGCGTGTAAATATAAACAGCGGAATCTTAATGGCGTTCACGTTGACTTCTTGCTCAACTGCAATAGTGGCTGCTTAAAGCGTACTGCTGATCTTGCCTTTATAGCATCGAGATTTCACAAGCGTTTTTGCAAGAAATTATTACAAGCAAATGGTGGGTTTCATCCAAAGTAGAAACTTGGAACTTTACTAAAAAAACTTTTAAAACTTGTCAATTGTGCCTAAATGAAATAGACATTGTAATTGCCGGCTTAAATCTGAGCATAGTTATGGAGAAAAAAAAGCCGGAAAATTGCACGTTTTATGGATGATGCTTGTAAAAACAAGGGGCATTAATTATTTCAATGTTGAGACTTGGATGTTGTTTGCCCCCCCAACCAAAATTTCTGGCTACGCCCCTGGTTCTGGCCATATGTAGAAAATTTGTTTCGAAATGCATTTGGATTGCACAAGATTCTCAGCCTAGGGGTCAACTGACCCGTGTGGTAATTCAACGTTTTTCTATCGTGAAGCATTGGTTTTGAAAATAAATTCATAGTCGACTTGGTGGTTTGCTCAAGACACAAAAATAATAAAAGTCAAAACGTTTGAGGTTCCTAGCTACACACCTTTTCCTTAAAATTTGAAAAGAAAATCGCAAGAAGAGGCAATTGACCCGTTTGGTAGTCCTATCTCCCTAATTGTATTTTGAACTTGCACGATAATTAATAATGACATGTTTAGGAATAGCCTGTACTGCATTTCTGATGGCTTGGCTGTTGCTGCATTTGCATAGAATAAATACATATGCTGTTGTCCTGTACGCTTCACTGAAATCAACAAATTGTGAATGCTGTTTAAAACACAGTACAGCAGAGGTAGCCTGAAACTTCCAGTAACTGACGTATCCACAAAATGAAAAAGCCTATTCTTGTGATACAGCAGTTGAGCATTATCTATTCACCAGTCAGAACAGCACTCGCCAGTCAGCCACTCTCCCTCATCCTCAACAACCTGACTTTATCACTGCGCAATTTAACCAAGAGAATAGAGTCAACATTATAATCTAACAAGTAGCCTTTCAGAGAAAATTGATAAAGTTAATTATCCGTCTCCTGTGAAAATTGAAATTTCCTTCCTGCTCCAGTTTTTATTCAAAGTTCCCACTCCCAGTCCTCCTCCGGCAAAATCGTAGACTCCGGCCGGAGTCCACTCCGGATCTCCGGCTCCGTGATCACCTCTGACAGAGATGTCTCCCATGACTTTTCTGTTTCTCCTCCTCATTGAAAACGCGCTATTAATTTGCTGTTCTCTCTGTTTCGTGTTAGTGACGTTTTTTTTAAATGTCAATTAAGTCTATTAACCCAAACACCGCCTTCTTTCAAAACCACGGGTTTTTTTGTAAACGATAAACGCAGATACCGACAGTGCGGAAGTCACATCGTTTTGGGACTGCGGAAGTCACATCGTTTTGGCACGCTGTGTTTTGGGAAGTCACATCGTTTTGGCACAACTGCGGAAGTCACATCATTTTGGCACGCTGTGTTTTTAAGTCGTTTTGAGAGACCGAAACGAGTTCTCAAATTTTTCTCTCGAAATGCAGTGTAAACCCGCATTGCTACCACCATCATTAAACACTAAAAGCTTTCTTTGCGAATACCTTGGTATTCAGATGAAATAGTTGCAGTCTCTAATACGTTTTTTTGTCAGCAAGGTCAAACCTTTAAAAACTCAGTTGGTACGCATGCTTTATGGCAGAGGTCGGGAACCATTTTGGCTAAGGGAGCCATGAAACCTGCATATTTTTATTTGTGATTCCGTGAGAGCCATATAATATTTTTTAACACTTAAAGCAACTAACTTACTAACTAACGTGTACATTTTTAAGAAAAATCAACAATTAAAACAATTGTAAATGTCTGAATTTTCTCTTCAATAACATGCTTTTTATTGTTGACGCGACTTACGGTGCTGCATGGTGTTGCTGATGGTTTTGTAGTCTGGTAGATGGTAAATTACAGAAGTTTCATTTGTAACAATCATGTTAAGAAAAAACCAAGCGAGCCAGATGCTGCCATCAAAAGCGCCACATCTGGCTGGTGTCCGACGGAAGTACTTTTTTGGGTTTGCATAAACGAGTCGATCAGTATTCAAACAGAGTCTATTTGAGTAAAGTTGAAGACTGACGGTGTGTAGTGTTACTTGAAATTGACGTCCTATGAAAATTTTTCTGATGAATTCAAACTCTTCAGTTGTGTGGAGAAAAGTTTCTTGTATATCCCAATCAGCTCTACTTGACAGGTTTTTCCTTGACACAACAACTCTTGTAGTCAACTTGCGATTATTACGTCACAGACTCCATTTTATGTTTAATTGCTCGATCACTGATGTCTGATAATCCAGCCTTGTTGAAAGATCAGCTAATGCAGCTGCTCACAGTACTTGGTCCAGCTCGAGTTAGGCCTATATCTTTTTGCATGTTTTATTACAGTCAGGACAGCAAATGTGTAACGGAAAGAATGACAAACGGGATTCAGTGACTTCCAAAGAAAACTCTCAAAAAAGATTTCATTCATTCAGGTAAGCGCCAGTGTAACGGGAACATTTTCCGCTTTAATGACTAGCGAAGGGTCCGCCATTTTGTTATCATGAATATATAGTCTTAAAGAAGATATCGCTGACTTTGCGTGGTAGCTATGTATTATTTTCACGCCAGAAAATCACTTGAAAGTATAGTCGTTGAAAATTTTTCTACAAATTTCAGCGTTTTTGTTTTCCAAAAAGTTTTGAATTTTTCACAACCTGTATGTTGACATCAACCTTAGCGGTATGTGGTTCTCATCCGCATAAAAAGCCTTTATGTGATTCCAATGAGCTGTCCTATTTGCTTTAGCGAGAGCAAGCATGAGGTGAAGACTACTTTGTGCAATGCACTTAATCAAAAAGTCTTCCTCAGTTGTTGTTTCTGTCTCTATCCCTGTAATCAATCTGAAACTTGGTGTGTGTTGTTTGAGATGCTTCCTACCACCACATACTCTATGTGTGTTGTTTGAGATGCTTCCTACCACCACATGCTCTATGTGTGTTGTTTGAGATGCTTCCTACCACCACATACTCTATGTGTGTTGTTTGAGATGCTTCCTACCACCACATACTCTATAAATTTGTTCGTTCCATTTAAGTTTTAGGTTTTCGAAACTGACATTTGGTGTTTGAAGCATTGTTTCTGATTCCTTTTGAGCGTCATAATCGTCGCCAGATCTACAGTTTCGAGGAACTTTTTATGACAATGATAGAACAGCTTCACTGTGTTTAGTGGTCAACTACGTGACTCAAGAACGTATTCGTGGGTCCTTAGATTCTTGTAGTGTAGAAACTCCTGACCAACATTGCTCTGCTGCTTGTCTTCCTAAATTATATTTTGCATTTCTCAGGAGTGTTCACCAAAGTTAGCGCTGTAACGCGCTTGTAGGGTTAAAGTATCAATATATACAGAATTACTCAAATCTTTTCCAGTGAAGCAATTGCTGACTTGAGCCTTCATCACTGTTTCCCAAAGTGGAAGTAAATTATCCCCCGGGGGATAATATGTGATTCTTCGGGGGGGCAACCCGGACCAAACCCACGATGTTGTTCTGTATTATGAGCGATCACTGCGAAATTTTGAGGGTAGTAAGACATAATCGCTGCCTTGATTGGGAAACGGCTCGAACAAGATTCGAAACCACTACTTCAAATCATGACATTGTGTTCTACGAACGTCGAGGAACGAAACGCAAATAAAAGCAATTATTGTTGCCACTGAGCTTTGAAAAGTGTTAACGCGAAGCAACAGCGAAACTGCGCTTGTTTTCTACTGAACAGCGGACAGAGGATTTGTTGGTGCATCTTTCTCCACCCAATGTTTCTGCCTATGGTCTGGCTAAATATAGATCGGCCAACTACGTTAACGCCGTTTCAGATTCCCTCTGGTTTGTGGAAACCCGCTCTTGTCTGTCGTTTGCCCCAAAACGAAATTCTGTTTCTGGGTGACGTCAATCTGTCCCACAGTAAACACAGTTCTGCGCTGTACATAACAGGCTTTTCGCAGTTCAACAAATGTGTTGTCTGTGTAACAGACGCAAGTCCAAACCCAGGCACTCATTTTGTTCGAAGAGCGAGGATAGAACGGACAAATATCGCGTCTCTACAGACACCGCTACCCGTGCATCCGAGGGTGCCAGGTGTCGGCCGGGAACGAGAAGCAAAGAAGCCGAGCTCCAAGTGTGAAAGTTACGGCGCAGTTTTTTCATGACAGGTGTTGCGATTGAAACAAGAAACGGTCGTTTTTTTGATGAACTTCAATGCAGAACGTGTGAGTTCACATAGTTTGCAAAGTTACTTTACTGTACTAGTTTTGCAACTTAAGCATAAGGCCTATACCAGGTTAAGCGTGGCGATGGACTGGCACTTCCGCGTTATGTTGTCGAAATATTACGTGACAGGTCATTTTTCTTAATTTTCAGGAGGCGCTGATGTGCGCTTTGATAACTCTTCATCCAACACGTAAGTGACGTCAGAATGAACAGCTTCCGGTGACTTCTTTATTTTCAGAATGTTCTTTTCTGAACTTTTGATGACCTTAAGCAACTACATTCAATCGCTATTTGTATCATTTCATCGCTAGTTGTCAGTTGTCAAAACAAAAATCAACTTGCATTGAAATCCGCTCTCTGGTCACCTTCAAATTTCTTAACCAGTGTGGCCAAGTGCTGGTTTCAGAAAATGTAAATGTTGAATATAAGGTTCCGATTTTCTTATTTATCAACACGGGAGCATTAACATCCCCATATAATTTACAGCGTTCAAGCATTTGCTTCACCATCATACAAGATTTTTTGATTTTTTTTTCACTTTTAAATGTGTGCATTCGCGGCAATTCATGTGCTCAGTAATCTGCTGGACAACATGGAAACGCACAAATTAAGGTAGTGCGTTGTAGATTCTAATCCTCGTCAAAAAAATAATATTATGAAGTGAAATCAAACACACTTCGTTAAAATGTGTAAACACTGGCTTCGTTACCCTGTCATCAACATGCGAAGATTAACGTCGCCGTATGGCTGTTAACTTCGAAGCATTTGCTTCACTTATAAGGCTCTATTTCCCGGATGTCCTTTTCAACATGACCACAAAATGGGCTTGAAAAGACAAAACTGCTGGTTTTAGAAAACAAATTTTGGAAAACGTCGTTTTATCCAAAACAAGATCAGAATACAAAGAAATAGGAGTAAACACTCAAACAGCGTATACTATTAACATCTGCAATTGTTCACCGGCTGTAAACGCATTAAGTAGTCTGAAACATTTTAATGGCACGTAAAAATCATTAGATATTTTTTCAAGCAGGTTGGCCGCCTCGTGTCTGTCCCTGTAGAAAGTTCTTACATGCTAAGAGAAACTAAGATGAACGAGATTTGCAACTCGTTCATCAAAGGAAGCTACGAGCGCTTGGCTTGTCAATTAACGAAGATTCTTTACAGCAGGGGTGTCCAACCTTTTTGGCCAAAGGGCCACATGCGGTTTACGAATGATTGCGCAGGCCACGTGTTTACTGCTAGGACAGACAAAACCTTCACACCAAAATTATGATCTTAGAAATGTGTATTACCCTCTTTTACAATTATAAGAACAATAAACATACCAACAGTAAAGTCATACCAACAGTAAAAACATACCAACAGTAAAGTAAAGTTTTTACTACACGTCGACATTTCAATGTGAAGTTTGGCACTGTTTTTCTCTAACAAGTTTGGCAATATTAGGTGAGATGGACGATGTAGCAATGCGAAGCGAATTTTCCATATGGCTGTCAGAAAGTAGTGATCTCACAGGGGATTTGACATGGTTCATCCGCGAAAAAAC
>JGI24158J21664_10011344_pt1 | contig 11858 bp, 8 predicted proteins | sample Ectturendosymbi3_FD_21664 | JGI IMG/M metagenome (IMG submission 21664)
AAAAGTCCCGTGACCAAAACGGTTCAGACAGAAACGGCCAGACAGAAAAGTCCTGTTCCGCCACAACGTATAGTACCACAAATCGCAGCAGTATGATTTTATTTGAAACAACGTCCCAGGGCCGGCCCTTCCATTACGCCAGCTAGTCGGCCACCTAGACTGCAGTCTCGTGTGGACACACAATCCACGTTTTTCTTTGTTTCCACGTCCCTAATGTTCAGTGTAATATGTTACGTGGGCGTAAATATTGCAGCTTGGCTTTGGCGCAGAACTGTCTCGGGACGCTTCTTTAAGTCCCTCTGACAAATATCTACTTCTGTCAACTTAACTACAGTAGAGAAGTTATTCGACATTTGAAAGTGTTTTCATGGCTACACTTCTTGGTTGTGGAATTAATAGGTGTAAGTACATTTACGTTGTTGTTTTGGTAATTTACAACATACAGTTTAAAAGACTTCCTAAAACAAATTGCACTCTACTGTATTTGAAAGTACAGCATTAGTTTGTTTCAATCTAAAAACAAGGTACCAGAACGCAGATCCACAACTCACCACACTTCGAAGCAATATGAGTCATTAAGATGTAGAGTGATAGGTGGAGTGTAAAGGACTGCCATTTCTTCTGGTTTTCGTCCCGTTGCTTCAACATAAAGGTATGTTCCATCTGTTAAAAATTATACAGAATGCAACGCCTCGCTTTGTCTCTCTAAATACCACGCACATCGCAAAACGTAGAAAATATTTGTGAGATTCAACACTCTTTTAAAATTTCTACCAGGTGAAAATATATGTGTTTCAGATTGATCGCATATTGGAAGAGGCGAATCTCTGACTCAGGTTATTTGCGACAATTTCAAAGTTTTTTCACACACTCCTGAGATTTTGCCTAAATTTTGACAGAGCTATTTTTCAATGACAAGTTTTCAAGAAATCAGCGCACCAATTGTTGTCTCCGTACACTACCTACCGCCTAAAAATGAATTAGTACCACTTAAACCATGGTTATTTCGGTTTCGACATGAACGTTTCATTCGCCAGAAAACAACCACAAATAAACTTAGGATATTATTAACAAAAATGAGATTTTGAACATGAAACCTCGCGGATTATGAAATGTCAATCCAGTCACAAGGTTTACAATGAAATTCTGCAGCCATTTATGGTTGAGTAGCAGTTGAGGCTACAAATTGGCAGCTTGAATTGTTATGCTTGTTTTTCATACATGTGGTCCTCCACCCTGAGTTAACAACATGATGTTTTGTTGCAGTTAAATGCACAGTGGTACGTAATAGCACACAAACAGATATTTATCCATTGAGAACATTTTGGATTTTAATTTAAATGTAGCGCCCTGCAAAGTTACCACAGTTATGCTGGAAGGATCATGGCACGCAATGAAACTGCCAGAGTACACAAAGCCTTCACTCCATCTTCTTGGTTACCGCGTGCAAATGCTACAAGTATTGTGAATCCATCCGTAAAATGAGTTAGAGAAATGGTGTCATTTTTCATGTAAAGCACCAATGAGGAAAAGTAGTGCAAAGACGTTAAACTTTGTTTCGATTGATTTCGAGATAGAAACAAAGTTTTGGAAGCTTTCGTTGGGCTTCAGCATCCATGAATGTTTCAGATTCAACGAGATGCGTTTGGGATTTATTCAGTTGCTTGTCGGAAGCAAAACGTAGTTATATAAATTCTTTCTAACCAGTGTTTTCAAAATATTGTTTTGAAAATGTGAAATTCAGAAGGTAATTACAACAGAATCAGTTGGCTCTCTGGTTTTGAGAAGTTGCCATCAATAAAATACAATTTTTGAAACATTTTGATCCACGTGCCCAAAGAGATACGTTTCTCATTTACAACTGTCATTTAATGAACAACGTATGCCTTGAGAGTGCATGTGACCTTATGAACTTTATGGCAAGCAAAATGTACAAGTAAGGCATAAAATAAAAAGTGCGAGGTGATGCATTTTGAACATGTAGCACTAATATCGCATTGTTTCCCTTCGGAAAACAATAAAAAAGATAGGTGGTGTAGTTCGTCAGACGCAAAATTGGCTCGCAAGATGGCTGGACAAGATATAAACCAGGATTCCCAATCGTATTTAATGCTGCACTTCTGAAAAGTGTTGCTCTTACTTCACACCCATTCAAATTTATAATCAGATACCAGACAAACCCATCGCGTTCAAAAATGAATTTAAAAGTTTTAATATGTAAACAAATCAAACATATGGGCAAAAAATGATGACACAGATTTAGATTTGAGTACACTATACGAAAAAACTTTACTTCACAATCGATTACCTCAGAACTATTTACTAAGGAATATGAAAGGTGGAATCCACTCATGTTTACTAATATCAGACTTTCCTGGAATTGCTCAGAAAAGTAATTATACCGTATGTCACAAAAAAACAATACCAATGTCTTGTTAGTTCATTCCAGAAAAAACTGATGCAAGCTCGTGAATAAGAAAAATAGATTGCAGGTGATATTGAAAACAACGGCCAAAGCAATAGGTGTAAACGACATTTTCGTAGATGGTTCGGTTACCTCTACCATCATCAGTGCATTTGCGATAGAACTGCAGTGATTTTGCTGCAAGTTCTTATGTCAGTCGGGAGAAAAGCGCTGTGAAAAAGAAAAACGCGAAAGGCTGTTACGGTTGTGCCGCAGTGGCGCGTGGCATATGTAGTCATATAACGCGGGTAGATACGTGCCATTGGTTTTGGGTGCACTAGAAAATTTAGTTTCGTTCCGTTGCACAGAAAACGAAACCTTGTCAACTCTTTACTCCGCCGCGCTTATGATAGCGCCAGGTGCACTCGGAATTTATGCATAATAGCGAATGTTATCTCCCAACGGTTATCCCAACGATTTTTTGGACCGTTGCATTCAGCAATTCTTAAAGAGAAAACACGGTGTCACACGACAACGTGACTCATCGGCTGAACCCTCACCTCCACATAAAGATATTTAATTGCAACTGCCGTATTTGGGTTCTGTATTTAACAACATATGGCAAGAACGCAGGAGTTTTACAAGACGCTAAGCTGCAGTAAACGTGAACCTGCGTCGTTTTAAAATACCTGAAAGATTCAGAACTGGTTGTTACATCGCAAATTTCAGTGTTGCCTGTTGAACGCTCGTTTACTGTGATTGGGCAATCCCTCATTCCACGCGTGCAATGCTTGCCATGATTGGCTTGTGTTACTTTGCTTTAACGGCCTCGACTCGATTTGAATTTGAGGCCAGTTTTCTGAATAGTGTGGTGTTAAACGTTTGCACAGTGTAGTGCAACTGTTTAAAACCACACCCGACCGTACTCCTTTTTGTCATATGTCGGCCGTTATTTCGACTTGTACTAAAGAGAGTTTGACGGCGACTGGTGTGAGTTTGGATTTTACCCATGCTGAAGTCTCGAGCACGGTGCAAGTGCACAAAGAAGACGTAACACTGGTTCTCCGTTAGGGACCGGCATGCTTTACTAAACTGTTATAACGTTGTTTACAATCTTACTTGCTCATGCGGTGCCTCCTACATCGGGAAAACGAAACGCAATTTAATAAATCGTAAAGAAGAGCATTGAACGTTACTAAGCTCGTCAGTCTGCAGGCACTTTCAAGCCAACCCAAATGATTGGACAACCCGAAGATCATTGGTAGTACCAACGACTGGCGGCGGATGCAGATTCTTGAATCTTTGTTTCAAGAACACAAACCAGACCTTAATGCAAACATTCCATCGATGCCTCTATGCATCTTTAACCTGTAACGGAGCTTCATGCCTCACCCATTATGTCACGCGCCATCACCATCGGACAGAGGTGATCTCAGAGCCGGAGTGCCTGAGTGGGCTCCTGCCGGAGGTAGAATTTTAGGCCCGAGCAGGAGCTGGAGTCAACATTAAGGTCTGTGCAAGAGCCAATCAAAATTTGTAAGGGGTATATTTAAATTTCTGTAATGATGCTTGTTGTTGTCAAACTGAATGAAATTAATTGAAACGTGTTTTCTAACCAGTGTCATCATTCTCACAAACGTGCGACACTGGATGGGAGTACCGAGCATTTCACAATTAATGGTGGTTTCAGAAGTTAGCATTTAACCAAGTCACAATACAATTCGGTAATTTTGAAATCCATTTCGTAACCATGAGAATGTTGGGCTAATGATGTGGGCAAAAGAAAAAGACACATGACAAAAACAATGATCAACAAAACCGACTATAAAGAGGTAGCAGTGTGCCGAAATGACTTACAGTGAGTATAGTGATGAGATTTGACATTAGAAGTAATATAGAGTAGTAGGCTACAGTAGAATATTGATTTGCATTGTGCAAACTTCTAGTCTATCCACAAGTGGCATAGGCCAACCTCTGCTCACATTTTGGATCCATCCTGAAAAAAGCTGGATGCTTGCTCTTAGAGTTGCAGCTTCAAAGTTAACCTGTGTTTTGCAGCTGGATTGCCTACGTTGAATTTCAAAGGGATTGTAAGTTGTGTAATGTTCATCTTGGTAATTTTTTGTAGGCTTTGCTTGCACATTCATGGTAAGTTTGGCACAGACATAGTTCAGAGTGTTGTCTGAGCACATGCTTCAAATACGATTCAATATTGGTAAACCGGTGATTAGCTCCTGGCCGTGGATATTTAAAATGAGTCTTTTGTAAAAATTGAAAATTAACGCTCAATTCAAGCAATTGTCAGATATCTGGTTATTTATTGAAGCTTGAAATACTTAATTAGTCTTTCAATGATTAATACTTTATAACTTAAATTACAGCAGAACCTATATTTTCAACGATGTATATTTCATAACCAACGTCTCTTTTGCCTCATGAGGCAAAAACTGTTCTGAAATTATTTTGTCAGTAACTGTACACAATTGTTTGTACACAATTGTTTGTAATCACATATGACAAGTTCAAAACACACGACAAGTTTGGAATGCATGACTGGCATAGCTGACCCCAGCGTCTAATTTGAGTGCGGGGAAGCTTTTAGTGGTTTTTCGTCTGCGTTGCGTAGAGCATAGGCCAGTGGTTTAGTCGAGACCTTCACCTTCGAGACCGGGACTTCATCAAAAATTCCGGGATCGAGACTCGAAACAAACTTGACATTCGAGACCTAGACACGAGAGTTCAAAATTTATGGATATTGCCTGCATTTTTAAAAATATGCCGTCATCACTGCTAATTTGAATTTTTTCAGATTTCTGGCTTTTTTCGACCTGTTTTGGTTGTTACTTACCTGCAAATACAACAAAGAATTGTTGAATTGTAGGCAATTTGCTAAACCAATTCTTTGTAATATTCAAAGTCTCGAGACCTGTAGCCTTCGCCCTTCGAGATCGGGTCGAGACCTAAAACGTTCCTTTTATCTGAAAAGATCGAGACGAGACCTGAAACGTGTTCCTTTTATCTGAAAATTGCTATCACATTTTTACTACATAACGATTCTTGAATAGTTACGCACATGTTCTATTTTTTCCTTACCATTTGTTATACCAAGCTTGACACGTCCCATTAATTGTGGTGTGTTTGCTTGAAATATATCTGTCAAATTATATATAGTTTTTCGAGATTTTTGCCAAAAATGCTTCACACGGTTTTTCACAAATATTTGCAAACAATTATCGTATGGTATTTATAGATAGTTTAATAATCGATACAATTTTTCAAAAGTTTTGACAAAATAATTTTTCATCTTGATTTTCGAATGTTGTGACAAAAAAATTAATCTTATTTTCAATAGTGTCACGTGTGCTTGCAACTCCCTTGTTAATTTCTTGCCAAGAATAAACATGCCAAACTCTACGTCTAGCAAGGAACCTTTTTTTCATTCATTTTCACGCACACATTTTATCCCAGTTGTGCTGCGGCAGCAGCAGTTCTGGGCGATTTCGAAAGACCTTACGATTCTCATTGTCTTTGAAAGTTCTGCTCACTCCACCCCAAAAAGCGAAAGTCTAGGTCGGAAATATAAACAACCAGCATGGTCTAGCCGTAGGGAAGACTCCCCTTGGGTTTAGCCAACTGGTTTCGTCTCGCCAGTCTTTCTTGCGGAAATCTAACAACGTGGGCAAGGCATCATAACTGGCATGTCTTGTGGAAACGGTTTGATATTAAAGACGTTGTGAACTACACAACTGCTCAGTTTTTCGCGAAGTGTCACGCTTTGAACTCTTTAAAAAAGTCCCATCTCTTACGTTTGAACGTGAGCTAGTACATTTTAGATGTTTTCCGATAGTTTTATGAACACTGGTGAGGATCGGAACAACGACTAATAGAAAAAGTAAAACAAAGCAGTGTTTATGAGCTTTCGCTTTTTGACCATGCAACGAGGAAGATTACGCAATACCGCTCTTACAAATTCACGCGTCTCCTTTTACTCTTGGTTGCTGGTTGCTCATGAACACAACTCCAAGGTGGTTGAACTTTTATACCTGCTGCATTGTATTGTCGCTCAATTGCAGCATGCACTTACTTCTGAAGATACATATAATAGATCGGTGTTCTCAGTGCTAATTTTCATGCACTTTGATCGCACGTAGCTGCAAACGATCACAAGCAAAATCATGTTCTGAAGATGCAAGCAGCACCACGATGTCCACAATAAACAAGCTGTTTACACTGTAACTTCCATCAGTTACAACAGTCGAATCGGGTGTGGTTCTGCATTCTGTTCGCAAAAACGTTGAAAAGCAGTGTTGAAACAATACTCACTTGTCTAACCCCCGCAGTGAAAGCCTTTCGCTTAAATCTGTTACCGTCGACACATTTATATGCTGGCAATACCACGATAGATGATTGATACCACCAACAAGTGTTAATCACCGCCACACTTTTTTCAAACGATTCAAATGTTTTCGAAACACCCTGTCATAGTTGCTTTGAGGTCGACAAAACAAACGTTTACATTTTTGGCATACTCCGCAGTATTCGCGAAAGTTTATTGGAGAGTGAAAATTTGGCACGGATTGTTGTCAGGGTGAATACCTCAGTGTTTATGCTCTGACGTAAGTCCAGTTATCCTGCTAGGTACTGCATCATTTTTTAAGACACTTGGTATAAACGTGTACAGGAAAACCTGGAGAAATAAAGCCTGTTGTCAATTCTCCATACGTTTCAAGTGTTGTAAAGTTTCACCACGAAGGGGTACGTTTTTGCGAAAACTTCGAGTCATTCACTAAGAATCAACATCTCGCGTAGCACATTTGATGTGGCCTGCTGGAACTACCTGGGGTATTTGAGGAGAAACCCTGAGCACAGTCACTTTGGCTCAACGTAGTGTACTGAGCTTCCGCATTGTGTCGTAGTGCACTCACCACAATTGACTCAAACGTCAACGACGCAGTGAGAATCGTGAGTGATTGCCGTTTACATATAACATCACACACTCTTCCGTTAGAGGCAGATATCCTCCTTGCCAGGCTTTACTATGAACGAGCCACACTGTATGTCTCTTGCTTGATGCGGGTAAGACAATTGATTCACTCAGCACTCATGCACCTGAATAAACCAAGAGAAAAATAAAATCGGAACACTTATGTGTCGCTGTTGCACAGGAGCTACTCAGTTCCTTCAGCAGCAGCGCTGCACATTGGAGGTTCAAATGTGGAACATGGAGCGGAAGGACGTGATACGAGACTGAGTGATCTTTTAACAGAAATCATGCAGTACTGTAGTAGCAATACTGGAATGCCCCTCCCATAACCAGCACCATTCACACTTATTCATCTTTGTACTGGTGTTGGACTGTTCCACTTCAACCATGCAAATGGGGCGTTTGGCTTAACGTTTGGTCTGAAAATGTGAGTTGACAAGCAAGTCTCAAATCAAATTGTCCAGAAGTGTCCAAAATGCAAAGCTCCTAATGGAACATATGGTGCTAAGGTTCTGGATGATGAAACGCAAAACTGATTGCTCAATGCAAGTCTTGAAGCTGAAGTTAGCTGAGTGGTACGAGCAAAGATGGAATGAAACGCCAAGTCGAGCAAGCAAGGGTGTATTCTCAAGCTGTTGGCAAATATCATTCAGTATTTAAGCATTAATAATTGGATTTCACAGTATGTACATTGTACTGTACTACGGCAATAACCTTTGACTTAAGGAAAGCGAAATAGTGCAGTATTGGCTGTGCGGAACACTAGGTGTCGAGCTTTGCAAAACTATTGGTGCAGTCGTACAGAGGCAGAGTGGGAAGCAAAAATGATTTGGAAAAGAAAGGTGTTAGTATGCAACAACTTCCTTTAAGGGACAGACTAACATGAAATGTCCCAATTGCAACGCAACATTTACTTCAGAGGAAAGCAAACCTGAATCATTTCAGGTTTCTGAAACGGTATCGTAAGATTTGGAGATTTGGTGCAGTCGTAAATTAATATTAGTGAACGCAATTAGCTTTCTGACGTAGTTCAGGTTCACAATTTCACAAAAAAATTGGGAATTAACTATTTTGTTAATTCTTTGAAACATGGCTAACAACCTCTTTCATAATTTTGCATCACCGATTGCCACAAAGCGCCTCATTTGCGAATACACCCATCACTAACGAGTTTTCTATTACTATCTCTACCTAACTGAAATGTTGCTAATTAAAAGTTAATGCTTTCCAAGTTCAAACAGATTTGCTTCTTGTTGTAGTTCCACGCTTCTTGACTTTTCGATTCTCGAAAAGGTGGAAAATTCACAGACAATGATATTTTCCGCAAGATGAGTAAATAGAAAATCTCTTGTATTGCTGCAGATTCACTCAAAATTACTTCTGGGTTTAAATTTTAGTTGTAGGTTTTAGCAGCGTGGATAAGTATGGTGAGTTTAACTATTAGAAAGACCTAGTTGCTGTATACAAGCACATTCTTCAAGAAACATTCTGAAATTATGTTGAGTGCCTGTGATTTAAACAGACTTTGTTGCGATATCCTAAAATGTGCATTCGCTGAAGGGTGACCTGAAAACACGTGCATGCACATTCATGGTGCGTAGTTACAGTACAGAGATTCATAACGTTGCAGGACGTTGTTACAAGCAGTGTTTTTTTAAGGTGTTTTAAGGGACCAAAACGGTCTCTCAAATTCCTCCAACGGTCTCTCAAAATATAGTGACCTGAGATCACATCAATGGACAACGGTCTCTCAAATTCCTCCAAGCGGTCTCTTAAAATTTCCTTGCGGTCACCAAAGCGAAACCTTAAAAAAAAAACCTGGTTAAAAGCACCCAATTTTGAACGTTGAATTCATAGATTTGGAACAAGCTGAAATTACTTTGATATTGGCATTGCAGCTAGGATATATGACCTAATGGAATTCAAATATATTTAATTGAGACTTAAATCACATACTGAACATTTCTGTTAAGACTAACTGGCTTAATTTTTTCAGATAAATTCAACATTTTGCTACCAATCGAACCCTGGGTTATGTTGAAGTCAAGCCAATAGCAGTGAACATTCATCGGCATGATTTAATATATGTCTAATATTGCAAAGTAAACACGAGTGATTCAGTAACCAGTAATGACATCTTGACTCCATAAATAATACAATGCCGTTGCGCTGCATTATCGAAATTTCGTGAAATTGATAAAAAAAGTCCTGATGATGACGATACTTTGCAATATGGTTCACGTAATGATTTATGCGCTTTGCACGTCACGCACATGGCGGCAGTCACCACATTTCCGTAGAACAGGCAACATTATTATCGTTGTTTCTTGGGAGGCGCGTTTTTCCCATTCTGTACAAATCCAAGTCGAGAAACCTGAAAATTCCTTCCTTTGGTCTGCTTTTACAAGAATAGTATGAGGGTATACATTTTTGTCTAGTACAGTCAATGCCGGTGGCTCACCTGCAAGCTGCTGCGATTGCTACATGATAGAAACATGGTCCACATGATCATGGAGATGGTTGGCAATCGCAGATTCACCCTTACCACCGAAATTAGCAAACGGAGCATGTTACGACGACTTAAGAACGGCGTTCCACAGAGATCTGTCCTACCACCCTTCTCTTCAACATATACACCTCTGACCTGCCAACCACTGTCTCCAGAAAGTATGCATATGTTGACGATCTAGCAATCATGCATGCTGATGGAGACAAGCAGGCAGTGGAAGGGGTCCTGGTGAAGGACATGGAAACCGTTGGTAAATACCTCCAGACTTGGAAGCTAAGCTCAGCGCTACTAAAACGGTGTCGGCAGTTTTCCATCTTAACAAAAAGCAAGCTAAACGTGAGCTAAAAGTCAACTACAGCAATGAAATCTGACCTTCTGCTCCGAGCCTAAATACCTCAGAGTAACGTTGACAGATTGCTCACGTATCGCCGACACCTTGAGTCACTTCGCAAGGAGCTGACATCACGCGTCACGCTCTTGAGGCGGATTGCTGTATTCAGCTCAAGTGCTGGAACAACAACGTTGCGAACAGCCACCTCAGCCCTGGTGCATTCAACCGCAGAGTACTGCGCACCTGTCTGGTAAAGCAGTGCTCATACCCGCCTCATCGACGCCACAGTCAACTACGCCTTGCGAATTGTGACTGGATGCCTGCGTCCCACAACAGTGGAGAACCTTCCTAACCTTGTAGGCATCCAGCCTGCTGAGCTTCGTCGCAATGGAGCCACACTGCCTTTAACACGTCGTGCCATGGGGCCTGGAAACCTGCTCAACTCAGCGCTCTCCTGTCCACCGAGGGCAAGAGTTTGGCGTCTCAAATAGAGACACCCATTTGTACCCGTCGCACAGCAACTCATCAGTTTTTCTGGCAACTACATACGCACAGCACACTGGGCGGTTCATCGATGGAATGCAGAATGGGCGGACAAACACTTTCATCCCCGACAGCTACCCTCGCGGAATGACCCTTCAAGAGGCCGGGTCCGGCTTAACCGCCTCCGCAGTGGTGACGGACGTTTCCTCTCCAGCTTTTACAGATGGGGTATGGCCTCCTCTGCGACTTGTGAGTGTGGCGCAGAAGAACAAACCATCGACCATTTCGTCCTCCAATGTCCAATGCATCGACCTCCCCATGGACTGCAGGCCCTAACGGTTCTGGACGATTAGACAATTGAATGCCTGTTTGTCGGATATCTAGTGCGGCTTTGCAGTGGTTTGAAGAACTGTCTCAAAATAAATTCAAGAACGTCGCTGAACAGATCATTGGTTTTTGGAGTACGCTGCCTATTAAAGCAGTGGTGGCTAGAACAGAAGTGTTGGCTACATGCATACTAAGAGTGATGGTATTTTTAAATGCCACACCAGTTTCTTCCTTTAATTCCTTGAATTAAGTGTATTGGGGATTGAACCGATAGTGTAATCTCGTCCAGGGATTAGTGAATCAAACACGAAGCACCGAATGCAAACACGGTCCAATATTTGCCCCAAGAGGAACTCTTGCAACACAGTATTTGTCTGAAATGGTGGACAAAACAATAAAATTCATTGAAAAATCTTTGAAAACCGTTGAAAGCAAGGTCTTAAATTAGCGTGTTTTCGTGTCTGTGCGATTAAATGATAGAATGCTAAATACAAGTAAACTCTGGCCTTGCTTTTCAAAAAGAATACACACATTTTGCAACGAACGCAAATGTTTGTGCAGCTCTTCAGGTAATGATTTTCTGCAAAGACCTATCTTGTACAAAAAGTCCCAGTTAGCAGAAATTTCCTGTGACCTGTCTTGGATTGTTGCGCAAACGATAGGAAACACTGAACTAGAGACGTTTCAAAAACCGCTAATGACGCCCAAACCACATGACGAAAGATACTGATACTATAATAGCCAGGGCTGTGGAGTCGGAGTCGGAAGGATTTTCAACCTGAGGAGTCGGAGTCGTAGAAAATTTTAACGACTCCGACTC
>JGI24158J21664_10011345_pt1 | contig 11855 bp, 13 predicted proteins | sample Ectturendosymbi3_FD_21664 | JGI IMG/M metagenome (IMG submission 21664)
TGCTGTTTATATCAAGAGGTGGATCAATTACATGACTTCAGTTTAATTACAATTACTCCTTCGAATTTCTCAGTAAAATTAGATTGCACTCAAAAAAGTCCCAATTACAATTACATAAAAAGTGCAATAATCACATTCAGCTAAATTACAAAATTACACGTTTTGATTGACCCAACTCTGGTTGATTAATATCAAACCAAAGTAGCTGAGGAAAGCATGTGACAGTTGTGAGCAAAGATATCAATTGAGCAACTGCACAACAGTTGTTGCAAAAGTGGGCCAAAGTGAAGTTGGAACCCAATTTTTACGAGTAGTTTGTGTTGCCCTGAATCTGTACAGAAGAATATGGCATATGCAATGGCATTTGGTGATTTTCCCACGTTTTGTGAGGAGGTCGTATGTGAACAAGCATCACCACACAAATCAACAACGTGTTTTTCATTGCTGCAGTGACTCTGTTCACCATTTTAAAATTTGTTTGCGTGACAAGTTGCCAGCTGAAATTCAACTCATAAGATCCATTTTTCCTTCAAGATACATTATTTGTTTGTTCACAGCTGAGTCATCTTGCTGGTCATTGGAATGGGGTTCGGCCTCGTGCACCCAGCGGCAATTCGTCACTTTCAAGGTTTTTTTTATAATTTATTTGTCTTGTCTATTAAGTGTTTGAAAAAATTTAGCTTCCAACATGCAAACTCTTCTACACCATTCCAAATGGTAATACCTGTATCTACAAACACATGTGGGTTGCTGTTAATGAGTAAGGTACTTCCCACACGCATGCGCCTAAACTTAACCACTTAAGACCATTACTCTCGTAATATGTGAAACATTTAAACTGGCAAGTGTGGGTAATTACTTCCATAATGTATTTGTTGTGGAGCAACCGACGATTTTCCGCAGAGAACTTGTTAAAAATCACGGTTGTAGGGGATGGTTATGGTTTTAAAGGACCAATGTGGTTTTGGCAAGGTATCTTATTAAAATCGTTAAGTCAGCATTGTTTCTTTGTATTGTGATGCATCTCTCATGTTCTTTAGTTACTGTTTTCACTAATTATAAAATTTGATGGACGGTATTAACTACCGTTCCAAGCATAATATTGTAATTTAAATATACACAGGTTTTGATTATCATATTTTACACGTGCATTTGGTTTTTGAAAAAACATGTTCGTTGCATTTTCCATCATGTGGCGTTCTATTTCTTGGTGGCTTCGGGATAAAAATCACCTCGGTTCGTGTTTTATTTTCTTAGCAGCGGAGTTTACGAGAGCGACGATCATCCTGCTGTCAACTCTCTAGACAATAGCATGAGGAACAATGCTTCACATAGCCTAGGTTTGTGTGTATGTGTGACAAGATAATCGTCTAAATGCACCTATGTTGCTGTAGCACTGCCTGCTTGGTTCTTCCTGATTACTTAGACCCCATCGCTGACGAGAAATTTCTTCCCTGTTTGTTGCAGTATTGATTCCTGAATTAATGTTAGAAGTTTTATTTTTGTTGTTATTGCAACCTGGCTTCGCAAGTGTTTTTAAAAAGTTGCCAAGTCTTAAGCACGTTGTGAGGAGCGTCGTCGTGCTGTACGCTTTTTTTTATACTGAAACCATCGAAAAACCGCTGTTGTTTAGGTGGAATGCCTCATACTCCAAAGAGTAGACGGACGCCAAGCGCAGATCGCAAAGCATTGACTCCTTTGCATGATACTACTAATACACCGCCGTCACAATCCTGCACATTGAAACGTGAAGCTCAGCCACTTTCTAGTTGTTTTCAAACCTGCAAATCCACTGAGCACCTGGAGATCAGCGTAAACACATCTACTTGTTATAAAGTTGACTGCATTATTTTTGCTTCTTCATCGTTTGAGCCAGGTGTTTTTGCTAACGCAGTGGTAGCAAGCATTAATCATGACTTCCTTGCCAGTGCGATCGTTCAATCTGCTGTTGGTCTGTATCTGGAGCGTTTATCTGTTTAATTTTCTCTTCTTTCAACAGACGTCGTCGTTTAAAAACTCGAACACTGACTTTACTGTATCTTTTCCTGATCAAGCGCGCTTGCGCATCACCTGTGGGCAAGTTGCTCTGCAACAGATTGTCAAATGTTGCTTGAATTGGTGGCTGTCCGGGATAGACGAGACCTGCTTTGCTCTTGCTTTGTGGGAAGGTAACGCGTTTCGAATGCGTTTCGTTTTTTATGCCACGATCAGTTCACGCGCAGACTAGCATTGTTGAAATTTAGCTTTCTATAATTTGACAAGTGTCCAAATTCAGCATTATATTTTTTCTTTTTCATTCATGTTTTCCGGAAGATTTTTTACATTTATCGGAGTTTTTCAAGCGGGACTAAGCAGTTCAACACATTCGCCTTTGCATAAAATTTCATTTTTGGTTGCGCCTGTTGTTCCTTGAGGAAAACGTACATGTTGGGAACCTGTGTTTTTTGGACTCTTGGACTACTTCGATTGAGGCGATTTTTTGAATTGTTCTTACCTCACGTGCTACGTTTTACGAACCAATCTGCAGCTTCTGTGGCTGTTCTAGTTAAAAGGGTAGCTGTGGAGTTTTAAACCTAATGCAACTATCTTTTTGCAGATTGTGAATTTATTTACATGAGTCACTTTGATGAGATTGCGCAAGCGGTCGACCAATTCAGTTCCGGAGCGCTTTGTTTCATGCGACTGCTGTACTTTCCGCCTGACTGCAGTTGTGCCGAGTAAGTAGCAATGTATTTTTCTTCTGCTTATAATTCTACCTTATAACAACGCTGAGATAGGAACTGACTTACGCAGTTTAAAACTGTGCAGCGTGGTGTAGAGAAGCTAAACCTGCTCTGCTTACCTCTACCGATGGTAATTTTTGGTGGCATAAATGCCATTATAGTGTCTTTCCTAGATCATATGTCCAGATAATAGTGAAATCAATCCGGTAAATTGTATTGTTGTTGAAACGCTTGTTGACGCACGTTCTGGCTGTTTGTTTTTAGGAGTTTTAATAATTTGCTTGCTATTGTGTTGGTTGTTGTTTCTCGTGAGACTTCACAAAGTAATTAAAATTTTGCTCTTTGCATGGCTTATTGGTTAGATTTGGTGCTAATTGTCTTTACTACGTATTTTAGACGGTTACTGCTGAAAGCAATGTATCTTCAACTTCGAGCGGACACGATGAACGAAAGGCTTGTGTGCGGTTACGACGAAGCTCTGTCGCTGGCTGCTCTCGCGTTGCAAGGTGAAATCGGAGATTTCAAACAGGTCGGTCAAAGCCCTTCTAGTATTTAAACAAGGATTTCAAGAAAACTTTGGACACCGTGTAAACTTTCTGTTTTTGTAATAATGTGTCAGGACTTACAGCATTTTTGGCGAGATCTTTTGCGTTGGTAATGGGGAAAACTAAAATTGCATGTTAGTTTTTCATGCTCTTTAATGACAATATGCAATAAAAATTATAAAATGGTGATATTTGTCGTTGGTCTCAGTAAAACAGGTTAAAAACTTACAGCTGTTACAAAATTAGTTTACCGTATTTTTCACAAAGTAAACAGACTCGATATTATTTCTTCGACAATAAGCGAACTTTGCCACAGAAGGTGATCAAAAACAGTGGATACGCTACTAATTCTGCAAACCACAAAAGTGTAACTTAAAGTTAATAGCTTGTTTTGTTAGATTGCGCAAAATTTTTGATCACCAGATTTCTGCCCTTGCTGCCCAATCATACAACCCGTTCTCTTCGCTTATATGTTATCCCGACAAGGATTGTAGATTTCAACAACTCCACGCAGACAGGCCACCAGGGCTCTTCACATTAAAAAAAGCCATAAAGAGCCTGTTGTGCCCGCAGCAAAGGCCGAAAAGAGCTGAGAACCTCAGTATAAATTCAAAAAAGTTAATGACAACTTTGAGTGACACTTTCAAAATATACGCAGCTTGAAAAAGCAGCGAGTTGAAGCATATTTTAAGAGGCACTTATACGTCGGTTGTATCTTTGCGTCAAAATATCGCGAGTTCCGTCCGTTCCTTCGACCTTCTGCATGGATTTCTTCAGCTTGTTTTGCTCAGTCAAGTCCATCACAAAAGATGAACTGTTTGCTTCATCGTCCTCCGTGGCAGCCTGCTGCTTGGGCACTGCTAAACAAGGTCTATTGAAAGCAATTGCTCACCTACAACGTGCTGATTCTCTGCACCCATGTGGCATTTGTCAGATTTGCGATGTTTGTAACAAACGCGCCGCTGGCATTATTACTTCTTGCCGAAGGTGCTTCTACTGTACAGTTGACTCAATTTCCTGCACTCTTTTTACATAACTTTCATTGATTCTTTTCTCTTTTAAGCTCTTCTACAGCATTACAAGTTCGCTTTCAAGTCGATTTGATGTACCAACACTTTCATTCCAAAATTAAATAAATTTATTAATGTTCTTCTAGTTTTTTACTTGTCCATGTGAAACCTTAATTTATTTTCAATTCCGTGTTTGATTTTTTTTCGCGGCAAATAATACCGAATCTATCTGTCAGTGACGTTTAACAACGCAAAAAATGAACACAATCCACAGTTGACTCGCTGCAGGTAGTAGGCACGCCTGCCGACCTGCTTGCGACAAGATTCCCCAGGCTTCTCGCATGCAGGCAAGTTTGTCTGCGCGGTAAGAACAATCCAAGCCGATTCCTGAAAAGCTTGGATACAACTAGGCACAGTCAACTGTGTTCAGGTCATTACGCTTCTACAGCCGCTCAACTGACAATGCGGTTCCCTGCTCGTTGGTGTCACGTGCCGAAGATTGCACCAATCTGCTTGCAAATTTAGTTGCCCAAGAAAGGAATTCTGCAAAGGGTTAAAAGCCTTGCTGTGCAAGGTCATAATAACTCGTTTTACTTTCATTTCCAACTTCGAGCGCGCGTTCAGTTCATTGCGGTTCTGAACCTCGCACTACGCTGGCCCTCGTAAGCTTTTATTGTGTAGGATGATTGGGTATTCTTGAATTCAGAACTTCCGCGCCAACAGCATTATTCGTTCGAGAACTTCTTCCAAGCACGCACTAAAAACTGAATTTTTGCTTTAAATGGCAACTGCGTCTCAAACACAAGAAGAAAGACTTTCTAATAGCTTTTTGTGATCATGAAGTCAGTCATGGTCTTGTGCAACAACCGCCAAACACTTATCAAAGATACTCTATTCGAAAACGCTTTCAAAGCGTTTCGGAGAAAGTGCTTATCTGGTCGAAGCAGTCAATTAGCTTTTGTTGGGGTTTTTGCGAAAAATAGCAGGACTTAAAACCGTTTCTCTATTAAAATTTCTGGTCACCTTTGTGACTCTTCCAAATGTACCTGATTTTATGTGCTTTTACATAGCTTACGGGAAATAGCTGCAAGCAAGTGTATGAAATGAACACCAAGCCGCATCAAGCCATAATGAGTACTTTTTGTTGATGATGGGTTGAGTCTCATAGAAGTTGTCATACACTTCACATTTCGGTCTGCATTTCTTTTGTTCTTTTGGCCTGGACGTTATGAACCAATGATGAGTCTGCCCACCCTGTTTCCAAGCCAAGTGGTATCAGTAGTGTCCGTTATTCAAACTTAAAGCATCTGATTTTCTAAACAAACCTCATGTAACTGCTTGCAAACTGCGTCTCGGGACTGGTTTATCGCTGGGGTTGAAATGTTTCAATCGCGGGAGGTTTTGTCGACCTTGTGGTCGTACTTATGTTGATTGCCTAGCTTGGTTTGCATTAATCAATTATTGCTTGCTTTGACACTTTCCAGGTTAGTAGTGCAACTTGTTAGCCCATTTATTTGTAAACGCGGATACGATCATTCCATTTGCAAAATTTGTAGCACTGGTCTTGGAATTTGTTGTTACGAACGCAACGTTTTCATGATTGCAGGGTTTCCTTTGCTAACGGTCAATAACCATCAGTGCCTGTGCGACTGGCCAGCAGCTGGTGATTATTTGCAAGCGAGTTTCGTTTCTGCGAGCGTTGCTGCGGCTATAAATTATTCATTGCTTGCAACTTGAGATATGTACTTGGATCGATAAAAATTTTAATCACTGTGGTTGCGCCGTTGCTCGTATCTGGATTAAGATGAAATATATAATATACAAATCACCTGCTGGCCGAGTGAAAATAAACGTTCACCATTCTTGAAATGAAGTTATCCATTGGAGGATTGATCTTAAATATGTTGCGACACCCAACAACTTAATTTTAAACGCAAGTAAATCAAACCACTAAAAGAAAGTCTGTTTCAACCTGTTAGAAGTGGTTAGGTTTTTCTATGCAAGTACGCCTTGATTGCTTGAGCTCATGTTCGACAATTCCTTCATTCGTGGTTTTACTATTCCAGCGTTGGATTAAAGTCAAAACTTTATTGATATGTACGACTTCAAAAGGTTCAGCAGTCGGTCATCCACTCCCCGCAGAATACGCAGGCGGTAAAAGTGTTTTTGATAAAAGCATGATAAAGTAGTCATTGTACACAAAAAATACTGCACTCCGAAGCTCCCGAAGTATGAACAGTGAATACACAATTTATCAACTCGAAAAGAAAGTCGCGCCGCAAATCACAAAGCAAGCTGTGATTACTTTTCTATTCATGATTGCTAGTTGCACTCTGTATACTTTATACCAGCAACGCGTCAAGCTTACGTAGTGGATTTGCTCGACTGAAAAATTGGCCTTTAGTGAATTTGTTCAACGTACGGGCGACCCTTATAAATCGTTTATCGATATAGTCTCGGTCGAATGTACTTGCCTTCACATTCGATACTATGGCGTTAGCAGTTTTTATGCGTGCCAGAAAGAGTCGATCGTTCTTCGCCATTTTAATAATCAAACATGAGAGATAGACTTCTCAAAAAAGGTATGGCTTTGCCGTGCCCTGTACCGTCCACCATCATAAGCTTCAGCAAGATGTTCTCTGAGCTTGGCAACCAATGTACCAGGTACTTGCTGCACGCCTGATGAGATGATGTTTGTCTTCGGAATATCTTGCTCGTGTACGAACCGAATCACTTCTCCATGGCAGCATAGTTTAGTATGCCTTTGTTGGTGATGATCTTGGGTGGTGGCGTTTCTGGTTTCCATGACACTGTTTTGAGCACCTCGTCTTGCATGGAAGCATCGTTTCCTATTACAATGTATATATATATATATATATATATATGAAAGTAATTAGCAGCCAATTTCACATTACTCACTATTTCGTGTATGGAATACCAATAGTTCCGTATGCATGATTACACTGTTTAATGCCTGGGTTTTTACACTGAAGGCGCTCCCCCTCGGATGGCGTGAAAGGTTCGCAGTGGGGGCATGAGCATGTTCGTGACTTGTTGTCGAAAATAAATACATTGCTTTTTCATTCATTTTTTCGTTCGTAAACTTATCATTTCACTACAAACGCCATAATCAAAACAAAGCTGACAAAAGCCGAGACCTCTTAAACTTCTTTCAAATTGAGGTAAGGTTAAGGCACAAGTATCAATAACAAACGCCAAGGGGCGCAACTGAAAGTTTGATTTAATGGTATGTTTCAATTCAGCAGTTTCAAGGTTGTATGAAGCGCAGTAACTCACAGCAATGCACTGAATCGGTTTTGTCGAACATCACTGTTTACCTTGCATCTCATTTGTTTCCTCGCTTGTCATTATGTCCGGCAGGTAGATTGAATGTTGCTTTACCTTCAAAAAAACGTTCAAGTTATCAAATAACAGAGTAGCAAGAGTGCCACACGCTTCCTTTCTAATTCTATGCGTTTTGCCAATCTTGACTCTGTAGAAACCTTTGTTTTTGAGGAACAGGCTCAATGATTTGCACAACGCTTGCTTGTGCTCGCAGTTATCTACAACGTAACATCACAAGGACATCGCTCCCAATGTTCACGCCGTGATTTACACTGTAATCGCTATAAACAATAACTAGTGGTTGTTTTGCTTATTTTTAAAGTAAACAATGAAGAATTGGTCATCTCTATTTTTTTATCTTGGGCAACAACAACTAATTTTGTTTTGATTGGCATACGCTATATTTGTAGTGGAGGTTCCGCGTTTTGCACAACGCCAAGACGCGCTCCAAAGCACGTGTGTGGTTCTATGTAGAATGGAGTGCGCGATATGGATAGTCACAAAATTTTGGGTCGTACAGAAGGAGGTGCTGGCTGTAACATTGCCCGGCGATAATCCAAGTCACCATGGCGAAGTCTCTGGTATCACTGGATGGCTTTAATAATGCATAGGAAATTGCTGTTTTGTTTTTTACAACTTGTTGTGGAGCAGCTTTGATATCGTCCTGTCATTAAAATTGCATGCGTGCTATATGTAACGCACCTCATGTTACCCATTGTTGTTTTTTTTATTCCACTGTAAAATAACCGGCCAAGCAAATTGACTTTGGTGTCAAACTGCAAAAATTGTCTTGTCCACGTACCTGCCACATGAAATGCGTTCTGAGATGCACTTGTCCGTCATCAAGTATAAGTTGAACCTCCGCAGGGACTTCTTGCTTCACCAAGATGATGCGTATGTGCTTCCGTATTATGCACTCCGGATGCCATAAGTTTTCCCACGGTACTTCCTGGCAAGCAAGAAGATGTCATGGCTGCCATAGTTATAGTTATCAACATTTTGAATTAAATTTTGACAGGTTTTAAGTGTATGTAAAACTGAAACGCCACCACAACTGCTAAACTTGCGCTGGAGAAAGTCATGACGAATCCTGCTTGAATCTGCTGGTTGTTCTTGCGCGCATTTGAATACGTATCGGCTCGTTTGGACCTTTCAACTCAAAACTAGCGTTTCACTTTCAACATTCATAAGCTGGGATCATGCTGGTGTACACAAGCCGGAAGATTGTGCAGATTGCAGAGGTGCTTCGATTGTGTAAGTTGGAATGCCATGTNTTCTTTCACAACGAAAGCAAAAAAATTTGTTGCAGCTGCGGGGAACTTGCTCGTTGTTCAGTTTTTCTGCACGTTGTTTTTATNCANTGACAGAATCCCTTCCGATTAAGTGGTACAAAGGTTTGACAACATGCCACTGAAGTTGGTATGTTGCGTTTGATTCCCAGTCGGGCCATACCGAANCCTTGAAAAATGATACGTGCAACCTGTTCAGCCTAATGTGCGGTATCAGCGAGTGGGTGCAAGGAAGAATTTTAAGCGCAGTGCTGCCATTTGCACTCCACCAATCCAGCATTCCATACGAAAGTAGCCTCGTGACCCCACCCCCCCGGCGCAAGTAGGCGGAGATGGCGCCGCAAAGGCAGACCATTCGTGACACTGCAAACAGAGCACTAAAGCGAGTATAATGAAACTGAATCAGAATCCCTGCCTAGATGTTGCTTGATCAACATCGTCCCGTTTGGCATTGCGACTCTCTTTCGTATTGTAACTGCGTCGTATGTGAACGGAACATAAAACTATTTGCGAAGGTATGACACCTGCTACGTAGAGCTTTTTTGGTCATTTTCTTTGCAGGAGAGATTGGCGATTTTGGTTTGCAAAAATACCGCTCATTCAAACAAAGCTGATATTCAAACAAAGCTGACGTTTACCGTGCATTAGGTCAGCAATCTGCAACACTGTAGACAATTTACTGTACCTGTTGGCAGGCCCTCCAAGAGAAATCTTTTTGGCGGAACAAAACCCATTTGGGGTCCCTATAAAGACTTGCAAAATTATTTTGAAATTAATAAAAGTTGTGGCTAATTAATGTGCATCACACTTCAACAAGACGTGCTCGTTTCTTGATCATATGAAACATGTTAAAACATACCGGTATTTAAGTAATGTGACAATATAACCATTTTTTAAACATGACTTTTAAATGTTAATAGTAAAATCTTATCAAGGAAGAAATTAGAAACAAACGCCGCAATCTCACAATGAATGGAGTCGATCGAGGTTGAATAAAACGCTGCAAGTGAAATGAGACTGCGACCTCATTGAGTAACTGTATCCTTGGAATGACCTTACTAATTACAAGAATGTAGGGAGAACGAAATACTTTATCAACCGATTATTGTTTCTACTTTTGACCGCGAGCCACAATAAATAGTCACACGGACCACAGACCGACGACCACCGCTTTAAAACATTCTGTCGAAAAACTGTAAGTGGTTAGTTTCTCCTGTATGGTTTCGAAATCTTCGGATTTCTGGGTCACATTCGATTAGAGCCTGCATCTGCTTGCGGCGCAAGTTTAACAATCAGCAAAATGCACAGCACACGGCCGCAGTGCACTATAAGCACTTCTTTCCTGCGCTGCATTTACTTGTTAATTTTAAACCTTTTCGTTATCTTCCACATATTCGCAACATTCGTGGGCTACTGCTGTTTGATTAGATTTTATTGTGAACTGGCATGTTTCCATTCAAATTTCACTTCAAGTATCTCTCGTTTGAAGCTCTTGGTTTATTGGAGAGAGTTTTTATGAAAGATTTGTTTGAAAATAAAGACGTAAAGGATAATGCAGTTCAGTGCACAGATTGGGACAGTAATCGTGAATGTCTTAAAATTTGACAAAGTAGGCAAACCTTCAAGTTCAACAATAATTACTGCTAATAATTGTCAATACATCGTATCAGGAAAATACACTGCCAGCAATTCACATTAAAATACATCACACTAGCTTACCAAATCCTTTACGCCAAACCAGTTTTATCGCCGGGATTTAATTTCGCTACATTATTCCGAGTTTGTCAGTAACAAACATTCAAATGTTCCTTCAGTCTCGGGTCCCGGAACAATGTACCTGCTGGACCTTTCGTAGGCCCTGCCTGTTGGTATCCCGATTGAAAAGTACTGATTAATTACACATTGACGTCAGTTCAAAACACGTGGGATAATTTTTAGTCGACAAATGTGAAAAAGCCCGTGGTTGTGATACATTCAAATTCAATAGGGATCGTCCAGTCTTGCAGCGGGCAGGTTGGGTGTTCCCGTTTTCGCTCGGTCAGTTGTACTGCGTGAAAAATAATCCCGGCCAACAAAAGTTCGACTCACGTGAAATTACTCTGAGGGAAAAAATTAGGGTTGCTGTCGAAAACTATAACATTCAAAACGCTTCATACATTTAGCGAAAGGTTAGAAACACGCAACTGCTCTTTTTCCTTTTGTTCGCATCCTTGTGTTTTGATACAGTATAAGCTGTTATGTCTATTTCTCACAAACATTTTTGCACCACTCGTGACTTACTATTTTGTTTGCGTCAACGTAGCACAGCGATCTGTCTTTGGCTTCAATGAAAATCACAAGGTTTCTTCCTTCTGGCATGATGACGTTGAAGCAGCTGTCGCTGTACCTAAGCCAATGAGGCATTCCTTCAACTGCTTTCTGATCACAAATAAAACTGATAGTTAAACTCTTCACAGTTCAGTACCTGCAACATGCACGGCGTCACTATTACCTGCACCACATGTGGCAGATCTTCGCATGCCAGTATTGAAATAAACTGATTTTTCCTGGTGTCCATGCTTTTGAACAGAAACACTGAAATTCGCTTGTTCAGTGCGTCCACCACCTACAACAGCATTCAGTTTTTTTAAAAAAGCGCAGGGAAACATTTAAGGTGCAACATTACAATATCGTTTTCTACCTCACCACTGTTGCAGTGGAAAGCGCACATATCTCCGAAGGTTTCGAGCTTGCACGTAACACTGTCAGCCGATCTGAAGACCTCAGTGTCATAGTCTCTCCATACTTCGTGCGTTTCGAGGTTCCGATGCTTTATCACGATGTCATCGGTCTGAATGTCTGTTAATTAATACTTGCACGTGCGGCTTGTGTAGACTTAAAGCTAAGAAATGCGTGTCATCGAAAGTAGTACGGATTTATAGTTTATAGCAGTGGTAATTTACC
>JGI24158J21664_10011347_pt1 | contig 11854 bp, 3 predicted proteins | sample Ectturendosymbi3_FD_21664 | JGI IMG/M metagenome (IMG submission 21664)
GCGTTTGTGAAAAATAATAAAGCGGCAGTTGGACGTTCACACGATAAATGACATTTCCCCATATTCACCAACAACTTGGCAACTTTTGGGTCGGTAGTTTCCTGTTGCGTTATTTGTTTCGCAATTTCCACGGCTCTTTCATAGATTTTCAAAGCCTCTTCGACTAATTTTTCGTCGAATAGGCAACTCCCGAGCAAGTTGAAAGTGTGGGTCATAGTTTCTTTATACATTCTTACGTGATGTCTCCACAAAGACCGATCACTAGTCATTTGCTTAGGACAATCTACTTTGTCACATTTCCTGGATTCATTTGGGGAAACCCTTTCCTTCCACGTTTCCCAGCAGTTAATAATCTCTGTCATATATTCTTTTGCTATTGAATAATTATGAGCACGATAGGCATTAAACCCGCATTGGCCTAAGGTCAGAGAAGCAAATATAATGTCGAAAATATTTGACGAAGGTTCTCTTAGCAACTTTTTAGATTTGTCTGCTGCATCCGAAAATTGACCTAACAAACAACACGAATGCAAATGGTAATGAAGGTCTGAAAGTTTTATGTATTCGTAGTACTTTATGATACCGACCTTGAAGGCAGTGAAGTTATGCAATTTCAAAACAACCTTGATGAAAAATACTGGTGACTTGACAGTGATCCATTTGTTAAATAAGTTTGAAAAATTCTCAGTTGTTTCAGGAATTGCCAGGTAATCACTCTGGGAGTCTTTTTGCGCATACCTAACTAACCTTAAGTAACATGCAGCAGCTGCAGAGAAAAGCAGATCTTCCCCGAAATTGTCATCTATAACATCTGCTTGAACGAGCTCACGAATAATTTCAAAACTGGAATTACCTTTCAGTTTGCACACGTTACCTAAAGCTTCTACGAACAGACAAAGACTTCGGTATACGGCCCGTTTGAGATTCCACTCTCTTTTCTTAATCAAGTTTCCTAAAGTTTCAAACGGGTTAAATTTTTCTATATCTTTCGATACAAGTCTTTGCCAAGTATCCATACTCGTTTGGTGACATTCAACATTTCTTTGAAACTTTTCATAAATATCCTCATCTCCAGCAACGAAACATGTCGTTTGCAACATTTGAGCCAGATGAAACTCACTCCTCTCATTCGCGCCTGTTTCCAAGTATTTCAACATTTCACTTATCGGTTTGATCAGTTCTGTTTTCCAAGGTCTTCTCTTGGTCTCTTCTCTACCGAGCGGAAATTTACAAGCACATTTCATCATTCCATCGAAAGATATTCCTTTTTTAGTTTTTGCATCAAAAAACCAATTGAAAGATTTTTTGCTTGTATTGTTTATAAATGGGAGACAAATGCTGGGTACGATTGTTTCACCCACGTTTATCACAACTAAGTGAAAAATTACTGAAAACCATCTGAAATATTCTACAATTTCTTCATAATTCGTCTTTTTTTGAATTCCTTCTTCTAACACAATTCCATGTTCAAAATCTGAATACGGTGTAATTTCCTTCTTAGCCAATGATCCCATTCCAACAAGAGCATATTTGCAAGGAGCAGGTGTTTTCAGGCCAATGCAGACATGTGTTATTTTCATCATAAGCTTGCAATATTTTCTATAAACGTATTTCTGTAAATCTTCAAATTTTCGCACAAAATATTGATCTGAAACTTGTTTTTGCTGCTTTTGGTCTATAACCCTTTTTTGAAGGGATAACTTTTTTTTAATCTTTTCCCTCATGCGTTGAATCTCTTTTGAAGCAAATGAAGTTTCGTTCGTCAAGTCTACCTTTTTTTTTATTAACACCAGCCAACCGGCAAACGTGCCTGCAGAGGTCGTTGATATCATCCTGGATCTCCTTAACGTTGTTTGGTTTCCTCACTAAGGCAGCATTAAACAGAACTGCGCCTTTGATTAAGCACCGTTTCTGACTATCAGGATTAGCAACATCTGCCACGCCTTTTTCTCGGTATAAACGACCAAGCTTGTGGAAGATTGTTGCTGATCCATTAGTCTCTTTTTCTCTGCCATCCGTTCCACACAGCCTCTTGAGTTTGCTTGATAGGTAGAGTTCTACGTTGGTCAGAACGTCAGATTGGTTACAATGGTATGTCGATGCTTTCATTGACCGCCCATAGACTAAATCTATGCAGTCCGAAATGGTAAAATCGTTTTTGATACTTTTCATTTCAGAAACTCATATTCTGCCTAATGTTTGAGAAAATTCATCCAAAAATTCAACTAATCGTCTGTAACCAAAAAACATTTCCATTTGTTAAAAGTTATGAAAGCTTCGTAAATTATTTAACATGTCTTATAGCGAAAGAGCACTTTGGTAATTCAAATATTGCAAGACGTCCTTTGTTGTGATATGCATCAGATGTTTGCATTCGTGTGATTGATGTTTTTGAATATTGTTTTAAAACACTTTCCGTTGCGGCTGTTTACTTTCCATATTACGTACGGAAATATATTACCTGTTTTTAATTAAATCGCCTGTGTAATTTGATAACAAAAACAGTTTTACGTCATTCTAATCACGGTCCCTTGCCTATCCCTTGCAAAATGACCTTCTTGCTAAACGCTGGCACTGCAATTAATGTTTTCAGCAAATTTAAGCTGACTGTAGGTGAAGTGAAATATTTCATCTTGAAACTCAAATACCAATTCAATTTGTTTTATAAATGTTCCGCAGTTTTAACGACTTTGTAAATGTATTATCAAAAGAGCCTTGGTGTAGACAACTTTTTTTACTTTTGTACCAATCTCACTATATATTGATATGTGTGCGCACTTTCAACTTGGCTTTGTTTTTTAATATGCACAAATTTCCTATGAATAGGTTGTGACGAGTTCAATGCATTGAAAACATTTTCCTGATTGACTATTTACGTGTCAGCCCTGTTATTGGGGTGAGTCCACCTGCTTAGATATCCCTAGTTGTAGCCAGTCAATTTAATTCATTAAGCTCGGCTTTTCTGTTTACATGACGTGTAGGACTGCAGGGCACACAGAACGAATTCCCTTCAGCGTTCTCACCTATAACACTCATTCATCGAATGTTTTATACTCTGCATGACATTGAGCGCACAGCCATTCTGCAGTGAAGCGCTACTCTTTCTTAAAAACGTGTCCACTCAAATCCGTTGAAAGATTTAAGAGATTTCAAATGATTTTCTGACGAAACCTTCACTATGGAAGCTAGCTTGGGGATTGGAAGCAATGAGTCCATGAGGCAACACAGGCGTGTGCAGTCACCCAAAACGTTGGTGCTAATGTCAGTGAATGTAAACATTTCAAGATTGGGCAAAGTGTCACACTGTTTCTTTGTCCGCAACTCGTAAAAGTTTTCGCTTTGCATGTTTTTTCAAAGTACAGTAAACAAACCACAAATTGCTTGGGGAGTTAAAGCAGAAAAAACTTTATTAATTGGCCTTAAACAGCTTCATTTTGGAAACTTCATATCAAACTAAACAATTCATCTATGGGTAAGCAATGCGAACATGATCTATTGAGGAATATTGACTTGAGCTGAGGTATTAGTGAACTCAAAGTTGCCATAGACGAAGATTAAAGCTAAACTTTGTTAAATGAAAAATAGTGAATCGTTGAAGCTCTATACACAAAACATTTTGCGTAGCTAGGATTGAAGGTAGATTTTTTTGAGTTCATAAACGCAACCCGCCTACCTTGCAATCAGAAAAGTCTTCGAGTTGAGGTGTTTGTTTAACAACCCAAAATTACTTTAAAACATCAAACAACATGTGTTGTTATGCTTACGTGCTTGAGCGGATGTGACGTGCGAGGATGTGCAGGCAAAGGCTACGTGGGAGGAGCAGTACAATTGGAAGCTGAGAAAATGGAGTGTGATATTCAACAACAGAACTGAAAAAACAAATGGTGATCGAACTAAATCAAAATGCACATACGTTTTCAACTGAAGAATACATATGAGACAATTTCAGTCATACGTGAAATGTTATGATAAAGACAGGAGAATTTTCATGGGGCATGGTAGCGCATCTCTGTTTTTCTATTCACGCCTTCACGCCTGAAGAGACCTCAGACTCAATTTGAAAGAAACGTTTTGCTTTGTTTCTACTTCTTTTCGGATTTAAGTGATTTCTGAATTTTTTGTCATTTTGTACTGGCATGGCTATCCGTTTCTTTCTGAATTTTGGTGTTGTATTTTATAATGTGTTTATCATTTCAGGAATGTTTGCGTAGTGTTTAGTTGATCTCTGTGCAGTAATACTAATTTTTATATGCATATACATAGTTACTGCCAGCAGTGGCGTAACTAGAGGTTTGAGCCAGGGGGGGAAACTTTGCTGAAAGGGGCCCATTGGCCACCGTTTGGGTATACAATAATTAGTTCCCAAACACTCACTTACGTTACACATATATGGGTGTAAGTCTTCGCTTGTTTGCGGCACATGGGTGTAAGTCTTCGCGCACACCCCGTTCATGGTGCATTACACATTTAACGACACGCTAACCAAGAGGTTGCAACAAAGGGTACTCGAATAACGCAAAAATTGTTATTCAAAGCGCAGTGCAAAGCAGATGTTAGATTATAAACGCAAACAACGCAGTCATGGGCATCCGCAGAAATTTTTCCAGGGGCGGGGAAAGTCGACATTTTGCTTGCCCCTCTCAAGCTGCTGACGATACAATGCAAATGGACGTTCACATAATGCTTTACCCTTTCTACACCACAAATAAAATTCTCCAAGTTATGGAAACAGTCCCAAAAATGCGCTTCTGTGGCAGCAGTGCTTCTTTTCACGCCGTATATAACAACGTAATAGCAGTAACGGCTGCACTACTTGCCACAGATATCTGCGTTCAGCAGCCATACGCGGAAAACGCCTACTGCCATAACTTGAAGTGAACCTTTGTTACCATGTTGTTACGCAATAAAGGCCAATTTTACTACTATCCGCTGCCAAGTTTTGCAACCTGCTTCTGCAGCAAAGGAGAGGATTTAGTGAGCTGCAAGCTCATCGCCGCGTGATACCAGAACAGTGAAACCGATTCTTGTGCAGTGTGAATGTTATATTGGTATATAAAACGGTCATTGCAAGAATTAAGTCAATTGAGCTGCTGACATCAGGTTTTCTAGAAATTTTTGGTTCTTAGTCCCAATTTCCAGGAGAAGGCAAATGCTAACCCCCCCCCTTCTGACGACGCCCATGAACACAGGGAATACCAAACACTGCAACAGCGCATCAGCTATACCTACTTTCACTTATCATCAAATAGTGAACCGCCAGTGGGACGAAAATGAAGACATTTTAACATTAGGTTCTGAAGTAAATGGTCAAAAACGTCGGATGGGGATGCTCAGTGGCGCACAAAAGCATCCAAATTGTTTTGATCAAGGTATCAAATGTTTTGCGAGATATTTTTGGCTTGAGGCAGTCATCCGTTTTTTTCCAGTATATTAAAAGCAAGATTTGATGGTTGGCATTTTACTAGTAATATAAATCAATTTTATTACGTATTTGGCTTGCACACACCCTCGACAAGACAGGGGTGAAACAGGAATCACAAGAAAATGTAATTAAATGCTGACTACGTTTTCAAGATTTTGATTGAAACTGTGCAACAGCGTTGAGTATTAGTTTATAAATGGGAACTTTTCAGCTACTGCTAGACGTGTTTTTTGTTTAAGTTGACCTGTAAACTGAATATCTTTCTGGTCATGATTGTCGAAATTCAGGTCACAAAATTGCTCACCTAGAACTTCTCACGTAGCGTCACTGGCGTTAGCTATTTCCTGGGCTAATACATGTGAGTTTTAAATTTTCAGTTTTTTGACAAAATGATCGATAAATTTGCAGCAGCAAAGGCAAGAAAACCTTGTCTTTGAAGTCGGATAGAACTGGTAAACAGACATGGGGCGATTATAGCACAAATGTAATCGATTACGATTACTTGCCACATGCTCGATTACGATTACGATTACGAATAATCAAAATCACAATGTAATCGATTACGATTACATTGAAAGTAATCACGATTACAATCGCGTTTACTTTTGTCTTCAGACATCCTCAGAAAGAAAGCACAACACATTGGCATGGTTTGATGTAAGTATTTTTCAGGCATTTAAGATATGAACGATTGCAACAAACGATATTACGAAACACGAAAGTGTAGGAACTGAAAAAAGAAAAATCACCTAAATTATTTGCTCAGATATTTGCGCAATCAAGAGTCAACAAACACTTTAAGTGTGAATTAAAGAAAAATAATTCATGGTTTAAAATGTTTGTTACAGTTGATAAACATCAACATTTCAAATGTTTATCAGTGATACGATACCTATCAGACTTGAACACTCACCCAACAACGCTGAAAAGTCGTTTGTTAGTAATTTAAATCTTTTGACGATTTCGTCAAAGTGAGTTACGATGTTTTCAACTGTGTGGTCACCTTTGGATCGTCTGCAAGCCAGGATAGCGTTGTGTAACTTCTAATTTGAAATGAAATGAACAGTGATGCCAACATAGCTGCGCATCTGTCTGTTGGCGCAAAACGTTAACGGTCAAAAAAAGCTCACTGGTTTCGTTGAGTTCTTTACCAGTATCTGGTGGATGATTTCTGTTGACATGCTAGTTATCAGCATTTGTGGAAAGATGCTGTGAACTTGAGTTAATGAATTACTTTATTCCTCTGAAAAAGTTAAACTAATGCACTAATAATTAGGGAAACCAAAAGTCAGTATGCCTTTTTCAAAGTTTATGAAACGTCCACAAACCAATTTCACGCTGATACCATGAGCCACTCCAAATTTGTCAGATCAAAAAGTCAAAATGTTCGTTTAATTCCAAATGTTCTTGCAGCAGAGTTTTTCTCTTTATCCATATTTTGTTAAAGGCTACAACAACACACACTGATGTGCTTTTGCAAGTTTGGTTGCGAGTCTGAAATATAATGCTTCTTTGCGACTTCTGACATACTAATGTTGTTTTTCCACTGCTGAACCATTGGATATTAAGTAGGCTAGGTGTGGTGAGGCACAAAACGCGGTCTTAAAATGATTGGTTTGGTAAATGCTCAACCCATTATGGATATAGAAACTTTGAAGGCAAAAATGTGATGTATTGGTTGATGCGTAAGCATAACAATGTAGAACCTTCTCAGTCTTGTGCTGTCAGATTGATTTTCGTCCTTGGTTTGTCACCTCTAATTTCGTTGGGTCTTTTACACTTTGATTTTTGTTTTATCTCAACTGAATACGGATTTTTTAACTGACCGCTTTGATTTCTAATACATGCTTTGTATTCGGCGTTTGAGTAGAAAACGCAGGAAATTGATAAATTACAATAAAGTCAAATTTTGTAAATTACAAAGACAAAATTTTATGTTTCTTGGTCGAAACGTTGGTTGCCCTACTATACACATAACCTAATGCAGCACTTGTGTTTATGGGTTTACTTTGAATGTATATATTTAAAACCAACACCTACCCTCGTAATGTTAAGCTAACGTTTTTGTTACTGAAGTGTCAGTTAAGCCAGAATAAATGATCTCGCTCTAGCTGATTATTCCTAGCAAAATTTCGTGCTTTTCTACAATTGTTTTCATGTCAACATTCGCTAGCAAGTTTTATACTGGCTAAGTTTTATATCCGCAGGACTGAAGATGTGTTTCAACACGCGAAACCGGTCTAGCTTTGCAACTGGTGGTTTCACTTTCGTACGTCACATACTGTGACTTCACCGATGATAAAGGAGGAAAACCAGTCTCCAAAACCGCGGTTCATCGCGCATTGACGTAGCGCGAATAATTCCATGATTAATCGAGAAATTAATCGCCGATTACGATTACATTCGTATTGTAATCGATTACGATTAAATGCTATTTTTGGTCAATGTAATCGATTACGATTGACGATTACGATTACCCCATGTCTGCTGGTAAAGCAATACAGACTGACCTATTTCAACTAAATTGTTGTTAGTAGATGTGACGATGGAAGCAGCAAAAAATTCTGTCAGCTTTCTGGACTTTGCAACAGAATTTGAAGTTGCTGTTTTGTGTTCTCTCACATTTTTAAGCATCAGATTTCATCTTTACTCCCACTTCATATATTTATGTTGCACCTATTTGTATTTCGTTGTCAAAACTGTAATCTACACTGCGTAATCAACATTACAAAGATCAGTAAAAAACAAAGTAAAGAGGTGGGATACACACCAAAATTTTGATTGTTAACGTTAGTGCCAAACTGCCATATAGAGCGTTCGCAATAAATGATAGTGAATTCGGATGTGGATGGTTATCAGACGACTACCGATAATAATCGCATATTGCCTAATTAACCATCGGATCGGTTCCAAAACTTTTTCGAGCGTGACTGAAATCTGAGTTTAGTGAACATCTCGCGACCCAAGTCTCAAACAGCGTATGTTAACATGACAAATATGTTGATTGTATGGATGATCATTGGCAGTAGGTTGTTACGATTGCTTTCAATGTCAGCATTCTACTCTTTTCTCTAGTACCTGCGCTACCTTACAAACGTACATAGACAAGCAGACAAATCTGAAAAAATACAACTCAGGTTTAGGTTTTGATTGTCTCGGCACAACCTGTTTTCTGACCCTTCACAAAATCGCAATTCTTGTTTGGGTCGCGACCCCTACTATGAGAACCACTGGCTCAAACGCTTAAACCTGTTTTAATTTTGTGATTTGTATCCACTTAATCTCATATTTCACTTCAAGGACGTGTGAAGTGTGCTGCGCAGACGAAATCCGGGGTACCCGCTGGGATGGCCCGAAAACCAAGTTATCACCTTCAACCGAGATGCTAAAATCAACTTCCAGCGGTGAATTGCAGACAGTTTTGTCAGTTGGCTTTGCAAAACAACAAAGAAAGTTGCAGGGACACTACGCAACATTCTCTCTAGTCTAATCTCAAGGTCACTGTCTAATCTAAAGAAAAAGTACACGACAGCTTTCAGACAACATAAACGTTTTCACAACTTCATTACAAAGTCCAAAGCAAGTGCCAGTAGAATGGCCGCAAATGCGGGCAACGTGCCACAACTACGGACGATTATGACATAACCCACACAGTATGCACGTTCAAGATGATGTACTGTATATGCTCTCCGCTGCAACAACTTTCAATTTACGATTCATTTGATGACTGTAGGTTTGCTAAACACTGCAGCATTTCAGTGTTTGAAATATCAAGACCAACGGATTTGCAACACTTATAGAAGCATTTTCATATTTTGAAGTTCAAGAAATCTCTGAGTGTGATTATTATATTTAGCTTGCCAGGGAGTGACGGGCACCCCTGCCCCCCGTAAGTTAAGACACTGATGCCAGTAATTTGTATGAGTGTCAGGTTGAGTTTTCGATTGGTAAGCGTGCTACGAATGGCTACGAGGCAGCAAAACGCCTCGAGAACAGTCTATCTAACCACACTATCGTTTATCATGACTCTTCGCAGAGCATCGACATGGAGCTCTGACTTACAAAGCTTCACGGTTTCCTTCTGCATTGCGTTGAGATCTACTGAACTTGATCTAGTAGCTTAAAAGACGTGCTATTTGTCACTTCGCTTGCTTCACGACGTTGTTGCCCTCTGATATCGCACAATGTTGTCGAATTATGTATACTGTAGCCTTAGCGCATTCTTGCTGTGTAACAGAAGGTTTTGAGATAGTTTTGCTTCTGATACTTCGGCTTGTTTATAGCTCGTGACCTATGGCGACCATCCGCAGATCCACCCAGGCCAGTAGCCAGGTTTCAAAATTCGGTGGGGCACAATACATTTTTAGAGAGGTACAATTTTTGCTTTTGCTATAATGTTTAAAACAAATTTTTATGGGCGCAACAAAATTTGGGAGAGCACAAAAGAAATTTAGGGGGACACTGCTCCCGAATGCCTCCCCGTGGCTACGGTCCTGGATCCACCAGCTGGTTGTGTCAACATATTCTTTGTAGGCAGGTTAAACCAGGTACGCATTCTGTAGCCTACTGCCCCTTTTCCTGTCCTATGTAAAATGGGTAGCTGCGTGTTGCAGTCGGTTCTGCTAGACTCGCTTGTTTGTCACCTCTTCTCTTTGTGTGTTTTATATGATTCTATTTTAATAATTATGCACTTTGCAAAGCTGCTGTTTCCTACCTAGTATGCAAAATTTGTACTCTGCTAAGATGGCACTGTGAGATCCTTGGCTGTGAAACGATGTATGTAAATAGGCACAGATATCGGACTCAACTGATACTCATGTTTTCCATTCATGCAGGCTTTGGTGTATGATCATAAAATCAGAATTTCCTTAGCACTTGACCATTATGCAAGAACGACTAAGACATTTAAGTTTAAACTGACAACTGTCCAGGAACCAGCAGCAAGTAGACCAAGCATCAAGTTTCAGGACATTCTAAAGTCTTCTGCAAAACGACTTGATGCGAATTGTACACATAACGCAGACACTGTAACATAAGATGAACATGCCTATATTTACCGCGTACTGACTATGTGTATTACGAAGCAGGTGGAGAACCGTTTTTGTTCAAGGACGCCTCAGATTTGCCCACATTATGAACAAATGTTTACCACCTTGTCGGTGTAGTAACTGTTGCAGAAGACGATATTTTCTGCCCAAAGCTAGTAGTGAAACACAAGTGATTAGAGAATAAAAGGGTTTGTTAGCATCTTCCGACCTACTCGGTGCTGGCCTAGAACATTATCATGCGTAAACTACAATCCAAACTAGATCTGTGGAGAGCAAACGGAAGAAGTCAGCATCTCGCCAAGCTGCCCACTCAAATGCGCAGGAAGTCATGAGTAAACTTTAGACAAATTGACTAATTTCCTTCTAACATCAGGAGCTACAGTACTTCAACAACAGTTCTTGATTTTCGAAGAAGGAAACATACACACTTATCAGCTTTAACCACTGACTACATACAGCATAACGTAGCTTTCAACATGTCTATCGACAAGATGATAACAAACGTGACTTATTACATTCGTTTTACAATGCTCTAAACCAGTGTTTCCCAACATTTTTAAGACAGGGGCTATTTTCGGACCGGTATAAATCTTCGCGGACTCACGATAGACTAAGAGAATAATACAAACACGAGTTTTAGAATATTAAGTTTAACGCTCACATTCACAAATTTCAATGAGGATCACGTCTCCTCTTTTCAGCGAGTTCTTCTCTCCAGTGCTTGGCCGCGCTAGATTTCAGGGCAGGTGCTGAGCAGCCATTCCGTTGTCCCATTGTCCAGAACCGTCGGGCCGTGCAGTCCATGGGGAGGTCGATGGATTGAACATTGGAGGACAACATGGACGACGGTTTGTTCTTCTGCGCCAAACCCACAGGCCGCAGAGGAGGCAATACCCCATTTGTACAAGCAGGAGCGGAAACGTCCGACACCGGTGCGGAGGCGGTTCAACGACGCCTTGCGAATTGTGACTGGATGCCTGGGATACATTGTTTAGCCGCACGTAGCAGGCTCTCGCAAAACTCCTGGTATGCCCTCTCAATATTTGGTGTGCCCGGAGGTGGCAATCTCTCGACGGATTCACCTGTGAGAAGGCAAAGCACTTCCAATCGGTCTTGCGAAAGTTCTAACGCTTCACCGGATCGCTGTGGGCAGGAACCTTGAATCTTGTTGGCGTTATGAGGGAGGACCGATGTTGTGACCGCGGGAACAATCCTGGAACACGTCTGTCCGGCAGTCGGTTGTCCTGGCCGAACCTCGCGAAGGCCAGGTCTGTATTGGTGCCGACATTCCAACGGCGAGAAAAGAAACTGGCTGTTTCCTTTGGCATGTACAACAGTCCAAGGTTGTTGGATTATTCCCACGAGTCCAGGCTCTCACCATCAG
>JGI24158J21664_10011348_pt1 | contig 11854 bp, 11 predicted proteins | sample Ectturendosymbi3_FD_21664 | JGI IMG/M metagenome (IMG submission 21664)
CAACTATAAATATCTTTTGCTCAGTAGTCCATGGCATCTCGAAGGTCAAATTTGGTAGACTCTTAGAACATTAATTCTAATTGGTAAATCTGAAAAACAAAAAGAATTGATTAATTATTTCAAGAGTTATTCAAGTATAGGTGATGACCGTTTTTTTTGTATCACTTACCGCGAAAATTTGGTGTTTAGCAACTTAAAATTATAAGCAGCTTTTGTTTCAGGTATTTTCAATGTGCAATATATGCAATACTGATGTACATCCAACTTAAAAAGCACCAATAGCATTGTACGTCAACGTAGCAAGAAAAAACCCAAAAGACAAATTTTTCCTTCATAATAACCACATTCATCAATCTAAAAAACGAGCCTGTAGCACTTGAAGGGAAGAAGCTAGACCGCACAAAAACAAACAAAAAACAAGGAAAATTCACGAATTAAAAAACCGTGATCCACAAGGTGGAAAATGCACAAAAAGTTTCGGTCATAAACTAGACATTACCTGACAGGAGTGACTTAAATTTCTAGAAAATTTGGTACTGCGATGGCAGTGATGAGATTTTTGTGTTCCGAATACATTCTAACAATATCATTGCTCCTTTTTATGAAATTAGTTGATGACTAGTATTGCTGTGTACTTTCTGAATAGAATAACACCACTGCCACGGAGCTTATTGACATATTCCAAAGTCATGTTTGCAAAATTTAAAACTTAGATTTTGGCCATCATTTTAATTAGACTGAAGAAAATGAGCATGCTTTAACGGGATCCGTTTCTGACTTATGAAAGTGGAACTAGATTTGTAGCTGAATACAATGAAAGAATATTGTTGATTTATTTATTGATATACTTTCTGATCAACTCTCGTGTTCGAAGCACAAAGGTACGTTTTGTAATTGTAATTCGTGGACTTTTTGCAATTGTTCTCTCTCGATGGAAAACAAAAGAGCTTTTCCCTATGTGCTGGGGTTCTAATATGCTGTGTTCCATGTTTGGTCGGCCTCGGTAGTGACTAATTTTCTGCAGAGATTAAAGAAAGTTTTTGATGAAGTCAGTCGTTCTCTTACATGCCGATGACAATGAGAAGATCTTAGAACTCGTATTCAATAAAAATTCTTTTAAAATAGAAAGATGAGTCAATCCTGTCGTCAAAAACACTTTAACTCCAATGACGTTGCGCTGCATGCATAGAAACAGTATTTTGGTCCAAAAATTTTAGCTCGTAATGCATTTCTGGCCCTACTTAATTTCTAACACACAGTACGACTCGTTATGGAGTTTATTATATATCATATCTCTTTGGGGAAGCAGTTTCAATTGATTTCTTCTTGAGATTTTTAAGACTTATATGATAGGTGAATGATTATTACGATCAATTTTGATTGAAACCAAGATGTCATGGTGTGTTTAAATGTTGCTAAATGATTCAGCAGCTAGGAAATCATGTAGCATTCACAAAACATAATTTGTTCTAAGAATCGTCAGCATAACGCAACGCCTGCCTTTGTAAACAAATGTTTTCTCCTATTTTATGTTGTGGAGGCATGAGCTTTGAAACAATTTGGAAGTGGTTTTTGAGAAAGGAAATGTTAAAAAAGCAGCAGTCTTCTACAATAAAAGCAGTGTTTCATATTGGAAGAGAGAAACAATCCTTCATCGCAAATGTTGATTAAAAATACGTTACTCATACCGAACACGAAACTTGTTGCAGGAGTGGCAAATTTTGTCCAGCTTGCTGCCCAACGCAACAACATGTTGACTTAACCAATCACTGGCCAAAATCAAATTTTTTTGGTGCCATAGACGTTTCAACTGATTTTGTCTAGTTTTGGATCGCCGATTTCAAAAATGCGGTCCGTTTGTGTTTATCAGTTGTATGAGTTATGATGGCCAATCGGTTGGCGGTTATTGTAGTAGCAGTCAAATGTTGCAGAAACACAAACCATGAATATATATATTTGTTTGTGTGAACAATCCATAACAAGTCAACTTAACCTTTAAAAACGTCAAACCTCAGCGAACAATTTGCGCTTGGATGATTTCCATGAATGGGGGACAAGAGCACCGTCACGTTTAATTGAGCAACAATAGTCAGTTACTGTGACAAGGCAGTCCTCGCTATCGTATTTTCATTTCAACGATATCCTGATGGATCCGCTCTCCTTTTTCATCACTCAGATCACTAAGGTTTTCGAGAATTGAACTACTAGGTGGTTATATGAGAAATGAAACTCGATGTTTAAGTTAGCACCAATATCATGAAAACTGCGCAGTAAGTTCGTCACAACTTTTTTGTAGTTGAACACTTTTGTATTTCCTAAAAACGTTTAACAACTTCCACACAAAACTCCAAGCAGATAGTTCTTTTTCATTCATGAAAGTGTGCAAGCAGTGTTCCTTCTAAGGTGCGCAATTGCGCAGTACAACCTGACAATTTGCGCAGTGCTATCTCATTCTCGCGCACTTCCAACATTCCAAATTTAATACGTTGTATATGAATATCATAGCCCTTTTAACGTTGGGAACGCTTCACTGTTTGTGTGTCTGCATGGTTGCGCAGTTGCATGCGCTTAGTGCGCAACAAAAGTATCATTTGCTCAGTGTAGAATTTTCTTAGAGGGAACACTGTGTGCAAGCTATGGTCATTTATTAATTTTGAATCTGAGGCCCATCAAAAATACCAGCTTTTGATTTTTCTTGTAAACAAACCTGTGAAGCTTTGTTTCAGGTGAAAGTAGATTGTCAATTGGTGGGACAATATTTTCATTTGACTAAACCAGCTGTGTCCAACCCAAATTACTTACGGAGCCATAATTTTGTCACTATCTTAACGAGGGCCGCACATTGAATAACGTGAATAACGTATTAATAAGGGCTGCACATTAAATGACTTTCAGTTTAAGCTAATGTACTGAAAGCGTTCGAATCCTAACCAGAATGGTAACCACTGTTTGGTAACTGTAACCACTCCGTAAGTCTGATGTGATAGGTAAGTTTAGTGGCAATGGAACGAAGGTAAAAATCATAAAACTATATAAGATTTTGCATCAAGGTGTCAGTGAACATATGGAAGTCTCCCAGCCCGCAGTGCAGATATGATAGCGTGGTACTGAAGACTACCTGCATTAAAATTGTCATGTTTAAGATTAAGGACAGATTGTCATTGTCAGTATGTAGACTACTTGTACTTCACCAGAAACCAAAACTGGGCCGCATGCGGTCCGCGGGTTGGGCATAGCCGGACTAAATAAAAGGAGTTGCAAGAAAACGATTTAACATTGACCAGTGGGAATTTGCTTTATTAGCAGCAGATTGGTTTTCTTTATCACTATAACCCTAATTCGAACAAATTCTTCTGTCGATGTTACGATGAGTGCTCTGGAACATTTCAGCATTCGAGTATACAGGGTTCAACTTTTCTTTTCGATACCTGTAACTTGCCTGAGAATAAGTCCTGAAAACAGAGGGACATTTGTAAACATTGAAAAGGTTTGACAGGTGTTGACCACCATGTATTAACGCAATATTTCAACACACTATTTCATTTGCTGGCGTGGGATGCCTTTTAGAAATACTTTTATGAATTGTGAAGTTTGCGATCTGGCTCGTGGACTCTTAAAAACATTTGAAACAGAACATGGGAAGCTTAGCACAAGCGCATGGTTCAGGTTTCATTGCATGATGAGACGCCTGCAGCTGTATGTTGATGAATTGTGTCTGATCGGTACAATCGTTACGCTGTACATTATCCTTTGGGACAAAGAGATTTTCGAGGTTGACCTGTGGGATAATTGACTAAGAAGAAGCACGCATATGGTCTTTAAATAAACACCTAGTTTTATTTTGCTTACTTTGCAGAAAAGGAAATGAGCTGTGGTTGCTCAAAATCATCTTTCACGCTGCAAAATCATCTGCGAAAAAAGTTTTTATTGAAATCTTGATGAAAGACATTGAAAAGAGTGGCTCGACATACTCGTCTTCCAAGTTTTCCAGTGACACTAAAAGTCTTGTGGAAACAGCTGTGAGATACTGTTGTAGCACAAATTGGCTAATTTGGTATGCTTTGTAGTGTTGCTCTACAACGGTGAGGTTTTTCATCGTTGGAAATCAATGATCATCGTCGAAATTTAAAAACGCTTCATACAATTGGGGTGTTTATGTCAGGTTGCACATCAAGGTCACCCTTCATTACAAAATAAAAGCGGTTTGTCAAAGAAAGGATTCATGGTAAACGACACCCTTCTATGGTTGGTAATAGCGAGCATGTTATGGACATGAATTGTTGAGATTTATTGTTCTGTACTCAAAACTTTCACTGAATTCAAACAAAGACGCTTTCCTTGAAAGCAACGGGAAGCTGTGCATTTGTTGCTATCACAAATGGAACTATTTCCCTTTGTACTGTGTATATCTTATGCAGGCAAGTCAGTAAATATATTAAGCACAGTAATCTATCATAGAGACGCGGCATTGCACGTGAGCGAAATTTCCTTTCCAACCGTATTTACGACGGGTTCGGTTTCCACGTGGAAATAAAAAATTTATAAGTAAATTTTTATTTATTTTATGATGCAGTCGTTAAATGTATGCATACAGCTCATCTTTCCATAACATTTCAGTTGAGTTTCATCAAGCTGTATGATTTCTTAATCCAGGTCGTTGGAGATTACTTCCATGCCTTTCGCATTACTTTTTGTTAGACTGGCGGAACTCCCAAAAAACATTTCACGAAGTACAACTTGCACGACATGCAACACTACAACTTTTTTAAGAACATTTTTAAACTACAAAAAGTTTTAAGTGACAGTGAATAGCAAAACCTTCTTAGGAATGGATTGTTATAACTTAGAAACATTTATTGCCTCCAAAGTGAGACCACAGTTGGAACTTTGTGTTTGGCAAAGATGCAAGGTTTTCTTTCAGTTCGATTAAGAATTACGAAACCATATAGACTGTAATTATGATGTTTGAAAAGAAGAAAACGCTACAAATTTAGTTGCTGCGCGTTTGTTGTGAATCGCATGCTGTTTGTGAGCTCTGAAGCCTTATCAAGAATGTTCTGTAGAAAAGCACAGTTCCGCAGCTAGATATCTCACAAATCTGCAAGGTCTTGCTTTTTTAATAAAAAGGATTGGTGATCGGTGGTGTTTAACTCTAAATCACCACCGTCTTCACATACAGTTTGGTGTTGCTTTACACATATGGTTTGTTTTAACGGCATCTGTTGAATCTCCTTTTTACTTTACATCAGATTGCTAATTTACATGAAAGAGACTGTTTTGTTTCAGGAAAACGCAAGCATAAGTCCAATAAAAGAAACACTTCTGCTGCTTCTTCCAATGCTGAGTGACTGCCTAACTCGTGAAGACGTCATCTCAGTAGCTGAGGAATTGAAATTTAAAGGACAAATAGATCATGGTAGCTATTTCAACGACGGTTCATGTATTATATCTTGGACAGAACCTATATAATAGGGCAGATCAAGTAAAACGTTTTGTTGCCAATTAATTCTGGGGTGGTCTATGTATTTGGCGCTCTGTCTAATATGAATCTTAAAATTAGTTGCTGGGTGTGGCATGTCGACGTGGCCGTGTCACCTGACCGAAAGGTCACATCGGGGTCAAGTTTTAAAATAAATCATCTCATGAACTGCTCAAGCTGCAAAGCTGGTATCAAGCTTAAATTCTTTAGAAGGTACACATTTATATATGTTCTTAAAAGAATTTTTTGCATCTGCATCAGAATTTGAGCACAGTCCAAAAACACAAAAATGCCAGGAGAACCACAGTACACAAATGCCACTTCAACCTGGCGTTATGTTATCTAAAATACATATACATGATAGAGTATATTATTCAAATTATATTGTAGATAGAGACAACAGTTCTTGTAGAACAGATATAAATGTGTACCTTCTGAAGAGTGCAAGCCTAATATCATCTTTGTAGCTTGAGCGGTTCATGAAATGATCTATCCCATAATTTGACCCCGATATGACCTTTTCGGTCAGGTAGCACGGCCACTTCGACATGCCATACCCAACAATCAGTTTTAAGGTTCATGTTAGACCGAGTGCCAACTGCATAGACGATTCCAAAATTAATTTACCACAAAAGTTTTTTGACCCATTCTGCGTTAATCACTGCCATATTTGGATGTTAAGACTGCGTTTAGTCATCGACGCGTATTTCTTTGTGCATGTTGCAATTTACTAAGAGTTTCAAAGCGAGACTCCGAAGAATTTTTGATGTGCAAAGATACTTTTAACCCATACTTTTCCACATATTTTTACAAAATTGTTCTCGACGCTTGCATTCATTGTTCACGTCCAAACGTATTTGTTACAGATTCGTTAAAATCATTAAAACAAATTGAAGAAGAAAACACATCGGTAACATTGAAAATGTTGGTTGAAGTTATTTCTTCGAGTGCCAGTGGAAACTGGAAGGAAGACCTGATCGGTGCTTTTGAATCCCCTGGTAAGTTTAGGAATCTTGCAGTTGGAAGAAAATTTATGAATAAACTCAACTGCCAGTTATTGCCAGTCTTTCCAGTATCTTCGTGCCTAATTGTGGTTTTAAGCCTGCTTTAGGTCCATATTATGAGGAACGCCGTTTGTTCTGCTTACTTTTAGTGTTTCTTTACATTATCAAAATAATTTGAGTGGCAATTTCCATCAATATATCGTACATATGCCCGCTCGTTTTGGATGGAGAGGAGTTTCAAGTCAACAGCAAAACTAAGATTTATATGCAGTGTTACGAGCTGCATTGAACGGCATAAAAATGCTTGTGTTTTTTCTACTTTAATTGCTCAATTCTTTAATCACATTTTAACAGTGTTAAACACTAACTCTTACTCTGAACCGATTGAGGATTTAATGCTCGTCGTATTACAATATGTTCAGTGCTTGATGTGTTTACAATTTAAAAGGGAAGTGTACCGCTGAGCTTCAGTTGGCCGACCTGAATTTCTGTGGCTTCAAATGTCCAATACCCGGTAAATGCACCGGATTCCACGTGACAGAGCTTATACCACTGGTCTTGAACGGGGGCGGTTTTATGCATTATGGGGGCGATTTTGTAATTTACCGGATGAGGGGGGAGGCAATTTCAGTTACCAGGGGGAGCGATTTCTGCAAATTATTGTATAAAAAATTTTTAAATTGATTCCAAAAATAAATCCAATATTTGCTACTTTGGAACCAAATCACTTGATGCACTTTCGACTCCATGGTTCGTAGAATAAGTTATAAAACACGTGATATCGGACTCCTGACGTAACAACCAAGCTAGCATCGTCCTGTGTAACGCTTCACTGCACTAAATATGCAAGGCTACGGACAGTGTCACTGGTTGGGAGTCAAGCATTGCGGTTTTGGCAAATATTATGAATTTGCGGGTATTTTGTTGAGCTTAATGTTTAAAATAAGATAAAAGAGTATAGAAACTTCTAGTGGTAGTTGACGAGGTTGGTTAACCCAGCGGTTGCACGAGCAGCGCCATAAAAGGGACATCGAGCAATAACATTTGCCCGCCTGTATACATCACTACTCCGGGGATTTTGGACTTTCCTCGTATTGCACGCATTAGTTCCTTACTGTTCTGCTAAACTTCGGGTGTTGCCCCCATACCTTTTTTAATGCCTTTCTGGGTTTTTAATATGAAGGTCTGGGGTTTTTATTATCGAGCTATGTACCGGTGATTTAAGATGGGGTATGGTTGATTAAACTTTATTTCTCGTCTCATCTTTAGACCCATCTCATTTTATCTAGGTGCCTTACGAGCAACTGATACCGTAGACCAGGGGTCTCCAAACTTATTGTCCGAGGGCCACGTAAGCTAAGACAGAACATGTCGAGGGCCGGACGTCTTACGTAATGTGATTGTTTCGGGATATGTTATATTCTACCAAATCAACAAATTTTTCGTAAATATATTTTTTTCATCATGGACAAAATGGCTTCGTGGGCTGAATTTGGCCCGCGGGGCGTAGTTTGGAGACCTCTGCCATGGACTATAAGCTGTAAATATTAGCCAGATGCAATGAGCTCAAGTGACGGAGATACTAATAAAGCAAGTCTAAAGAAAAAGATTAAGTGATACACAAAGCAGTTTAGGTTAGAGTGGTGTAAAGATCCAGATCTCAAAGACTGGCTACAACAGGACAGTGGGAATGAAGATTTTAGTTTGTAAATATCGCCAGATCACACTTAAAATGCAAACAATTCCATGTCACTGCGACGTAAAGATTCAAAGAGACGCAAAAGTTCATTAGCAAAGTCACATACTCACTAGCACGTTTTCTGTCTTACTGATACCCAGATGGCAAAAAGATTCACCTGATGTTGTGCATCTTCTTATCTGGGGTGTTCTGTTCAAATCTGGGGTTTTTGTACAGTCTTTATGGGGTTGTTAAAAAAATCTCATTGACAATCCTGATTGGTTTCATTATAACCGTAACTTATATTGGTTGATAGCGACCAATACTGACATAGCTTTTGGAAAATACCCAATCGGCCGAACTCCATTTTTTAGAGGAAAAATTTCAGCTTCATTGAAGATACCAAAAATCGCGCAACAGTCATGACAATGCTACCGCTAAATCATCGCATCGACTTTCACGGCGTTTGGGAAAATTAAACAAAATTTGCCATCAGGTTTAGCTTAATTATTTTTCGTCCTGAGCTGCCGCAATCCCTCCAACTGCATGTGTTACCATCAGCAATATCGACTTGAAACAACACTTCATAGCCTTCTGTAGAGCATTGCCATGCCATAATTTCGTAGGCAAAAAACGCCACTGTCCGTTGTCGTGCGTTTTATAATCTTTGGTTTGAACTTGAGCAAAACATTCTAGCTAAGTTTGTTCCATTGCAAACATACGGGAAATAATACACCCAGCCGCAAGTTTTAAAACTTGCTGATCGTGTTTTTCAGGAAGTTTCCAGTATTTTTTCTGTATTTGTGGATAAACCTGTACTGTGTTCATCTGATTTATAACAAAGTACAACAGAACANTAGANTAGGAAAGGGGTAATTTAGACCGGCGAGTAAGTCAACCATTTCCAATCCTTGCAAAACTAAGAAGTCACTCTGTTGTGGAGATCACGCCGAAAGTTAGATTGCGTGGAAAGTGACTGGGTGAAATGCATTTCTGGCACCTACCAATCTTAAACAAATGCGATTCTACCAGTGGTTTGAGGCAGAGGGGGAAAAACTTAGTTGAAGAGAGCCCACTGGCCACCGTAAGGGGCCACTAGCCAACACTCAGAAAAAAGTTGAGAAATGATACTGAATACGGATGTCGTGGATGTCTGTACTAGCTAAAAAAAACGAAAACACCCCGAAAAACGCAAAAAATAACCTACTGAAAACCAAAAGAATATCCAATATCAAAATGTGAGCTAAAGGTTACCCAGTTTTTACCTTTAGCTTGCCAAGGGGGCGGATCCCCCCCTGCTCCCGTCAGTTACGTCACTGGATTCCACCATCTAGGAAAGTCGCATCGAGACGTAATGCGACGATAAAGCCCGTGTTATATTTGATTCACANGGATGGTCAGAGTTTTGGATCAAGTGCAGTGAGCGTTTTCCGGAACTTTAGGCAAAAGTGAAGCTATTATTTCTACTGACGTTTCCCACAACGTATATGTTGCTAAGCAAGGTTTCATCCGTAGGACTACTGCACATGGGCAATAAATACCGCAATCTTGACATGAACAAGAACGGGGGAAACGCCATACGACTTGTTTTGTAGTAATTGCAGATAAACACCAGGCGCAAGTTTCTCGTTTGTTGGAACCGACTGTTTTTTGGAAATGAATAATAATGCGTTTGCATTCAGTTTGTTTGTTCATATTGATGATTGCTAACTAGATTGCCCGTTTGTATTTCACAAACACAATTTTCAGACGCTACAATATTGGGTAGGGGGCGATTTTTAAGAAGAGAGGGGCGATTGTACAAAAAAGGTTGAAGGCCACTGGCTTACACCAAGAAAAGTCTTGTACTGTGGGTTGTGAGTTACCACTGATTCTGGCAAGTTGTTAAAAATACTTGGACCTATGCGTGAATCAATGAAATTTCTTCTATTCAAGTGTTCTTGCCTGCTGAACTGTGCAGTGGGCAGAACAACGTTTCGTACAAGCTGGTGGAAAGGGGTTTGATTCCACGGTTGGGGTACACCGAAGACTTGAGTAGCGGCACTTGCAGCCTTTGAAGTCTCGTGCTTGGCTTTAAGAAATGGGGGGGGGTAGTTTTATGCGCTGTGCTGTCATCGACTGGCCAACAATGCAGCATTCGCTACACAAGCAATCGCGTGGTTTACGACTCTACGGCACAGGCGATTTAATAAAATTTTCTTTGTAGATTTTGCTCAAACGAGTAGTAGAAATTGTGTTTGCTAAGACTCAAATAAGATGTTTTGATCAGGTCTTGAGAAGCTGCATACAGTTGTGAGAAACTACCTGTTCTCCCCAAATGTGGAATGGAAGTGGCTCGTAATTCACTGGTCATTTGTCTTAAATCACGGAGAACTTGTAAAAGCTGCTGCTCCACAGCTGATGAATCATGAGTGCAAGTGAGCATAATAGAATGAGCTAAAGTTGATTTTCTAATAACAATGTTCAGTATTTAACCTTGGCTTCCGCGATATATCAAATCCAACATCTTCTGGTTGCTGTCGTTGCGTTTTGAATTCAGGATATGTTTTTATGCATGCTTTGTGGAAACTTGTGGGAAGCAAAACACTCGTCTGTTAAACACACTCACACCATCAGTAACATGCGATACGTACAAACACGATTCAACAGATTAAAGTTTTGCACCTTCTACTATACAGGGGTCTCCAAACTGTTTTGCCAGAGGGCCGCATAAGTTCTTACACAACTGTTCGAGGGCCGGACATCTTACATTAATGTGATTGTTTCGTGATATGTTACAATGCATTCTAGCAAATCAACAAATGCTTCGAAAATATGCTGTTTTTTCATTATTAACAAAATGTCTTTGCGGACGGATGAACTGGCTTAGCGGGTCGAATCTGGCCCGCGGGCCATATTTTGGAGACCCCTTTGCTGCTACAATCAGAGACTGCCGTTCGTCATCGGTAGGAGTTCAAACAAAGCTTAACGTTTTGCCTCTTTTTTGTAGGTTCGAGAATGAAACTTTGAAACACGACGTTCTAAAATTGATGATTTCTGCCGCAAACCGTTTGGAATCGGATGTCCGCAAGGCGCTAAGCGATTTAATTAGGCTTGGTTGTTTGAAGGAAAAAGAAGAGGAAGCTCTGAAACCGCCACAAAAGGTGTACTTCAAATATTTCTGCTTTCTGTTGTCAAACATCTAGTAGTCCGTTCCCTGTTCTCAATCTTCTAAAACGCTATATTGCATTGTGAAGTGGTTCGGCGTTGAAATGGTATAATTCAGCGTGGTCCAAACACTGGCACGCGGGCCGCATGCGGCCCGCGGACAGTTATTGTGCGGCCCGCGAACGCTTCCTGTATGCCGTATATTACAAAAAGTCATAAATACATTGTATTAGCCACACAGCCTTTGCATGTCACACGTCATTGAAGTGCACGTCGATTCAATATGTAACTATNAAGGGGTAACAATATCTTTTTACAATTTATGACGTTACAATAGCTAACCTCNAGGCTAGGCTAACGCTGCAGTACTCTGTGACCACAGAGCATGCGTTTATGGTTTATCTTTGTAGCAAGCATAGACTCTGTAGTTAATTTTAGAGTTAGATTAGAAGATGTGTATTGTGGAAATAATGAAGTAATATTTAGTCAAGTATATCAAGAAATGAGTGTCAAAAGAGAAGTGTCAGAGGTAAACAGTGGCGATTC
>JGI24158J21664_10011350_pt1 | contig 11854 bp, 11 predicted proteins | sample Ectturendosymbi3_FD_21664 | JGI IMG/M metagenome (IMG submission 21664)
GTCCCAGCAGTCCAAGGTCGGAGATGAGTCACTCCACCTGGTCCTTGGACGACCTCTGGGCCACTTTCTCGTGGGTGTAGCCGGCAGGACTTGCCTCGACAATCTTTCCTGGGACATTCTGGATACATGGCCGAACCAACGTAGTTGGGATCTCTCGATTCGAAGGAAAAGTAGTTCGACATTCAGGGTTTTACGAATTTCACGGTTGCGCACTTTGTCGTTAAGTGTCACACCGTGAACTCTTCGCAAAAATCCATTTACCGATTGCACTTGAAATGGTATCGTTTGTCGTCACCCAAGATTCACGACCACAGGTAAGGATCGGAACAAAAAACGATTTAAAAACTGACAGCTTTGCGGTGTTTGAAAGCTCCTATTTTGTGACCTAAGAATCCGTGAATCAATCTCCTTGTTCCGCCTCGCCTTACTTGTGAATACCACCCCAAGATAATTGAAGTTCTCCATCTGCTGCAGTGTATTGCGACTTGTTTGCAGCGTACATTGCCATGCGTTTGACTTGCTGCCATCTTTCTAGCTTACAACTATGGAGAAATAGATACGCTTGCAAGCTTTAATCATCGCAGAACTAGGAGATCAGAAAACAGGCAGATTCCTCAGAAGTTTGCAGCCAGGCCAATGTTTCTTTTGCTGTCTTGGGTTTCCGGTGAGGCATAATACCTCGGTAAGCTTCCTGCTGATTTTCATTCCGGCTCGGTCGCACGCAGCTGAAAACCGATCAGGTCCAATACTAGACCCTGTTGAGAAGATACTAGCAGCACCAAAACGTCTGAAGAAGCAAACGGTTTGATTATGCAGCCCCCAGCAGTGATACCCTCGTCGACATGGCTGTGACTGTCCATCCACTTCACATAGACTATGAATAGGANTGGTGACAACACACACCCTTGTCGGAGTCCAACAACTGGACGGTTTTGACTCAATGCTGCTGGAACGGACGNAAGAATGCAGTGACTCGACGACCAGTAACAGGCGGCCGTCAACATCGTACTCCAGCAACACNCCTCACAAGCTTGTCACGAGGAACCCGGTCGTATGCTTTCTCGAGATCGACAAAACATGTGAAAGACGTTTTCAGTTTGCTCCTAAGATTTCTCGAAAATTCTCTGAAGACAGAAAGTTTGGTCTGTAGCGCTATGGTGTGAAAACCACATTGGGACCATTCAGCTTTGGTTAAACTATTTCGCTACATCTTTCTTCAAGGCACTTGACATACACTTTTCCAATGAGGCTAGGGATTGAGAGAGATGCCCCAGTAGTTCCTGCATTCTCTCCTGTCGCCCTTTTTATGTATGAGGATGATCAACCCAGTCTGCCAATCTTTCGGTGCTCTTCCAGAACATCAAGTTACCTGAAACACACGAGTCAGCCAAAGAATCCCTTCTCAGCTCAAGGCTTGGAGCATTATAGGTCGGATTTCATCACAACCTGCAGCATTCATTGGTTTGACAGCTAGGAAGGCTTCAGCTGCAAGAATGTTAATGTACTCCCACAGATGTACTTCCAGTGTGTTCGATGGTGTGAGATTGACGGCGTTTAAAACATCTTTGATATAATCTTTCCATTTCCCAAGGATGTTCTTCTCATTACTGAGCAAGACACCATTTTGTTTTTTGATTGATAGTGTTGCGATCGGAAATCCCGAGCGGCAAGTGCGCAAAGCTTCGCACTGTGGCAGCAAGCAATAATAGAGATCATGTTCGCAATCTCTCTTACTATTGCTTGCCCGCGCTACATATATAATGGTGTTATTGTTCACGCACATCCCGTTCGTGGTGAATCACACAACGCAACACCACCGGAGAGGTTGCAACAATAGTATTAGATCTTTGCTGTGAAGATGCCGGATGGCTAGCCAGAACACTTTGTTGGCTTGACAGTAATTTTAATGTAGTTTTGGTCCGAAATTCATCCAATACAGCATTTCGGTCTTCTTAACTGTGAGGGCTGCGAACAGGCAGGTATTCGCCACGCCGAGTCATTCCCGACCACATACCTTTTGAACAGCTACCACTCCCTCATTCTCGCAACAAGGGCAATACACTGCAAAGGTCTTTCCTACATTTTTGTCCACCAGGCCCTCCCATTTCATTTGGTAGGAATTCTTAGTCCTATACTAAGATTAGATCTTCAACAACCGTCTACACAATCAAGGTTTGTAGTGTACAGGACACAGTTGAATACTGTGCAAAGAATAATCTTGACTTTAGGACCGGGGTTCAGTTTAGTTTCTTACCTGTGATGGTCACGACGGTGTTTGTGGTTCCGCTGCTCGGATGAACTTTGGCCACTACTGGTGTAAAGCACCCCCCCCCGGCCAGGAACGACTGATCCACAGGGTCAGTCAAGCCGTCATCACAACCTTCGATCTTAGATAGAGCAGCACATAATGCTTCTCTTTTCACTGCACGCTTTCCTATAAAAGAATAGTTACTACGTTTTAAGGCCGGTTGGAAAGTCAATAGGACATTATGTCTAAAAATGCTTAATTAATGTTGAATGCGAAAGTTTGAGACATTGAAAAATGAAAATCGATCAGTCGATTCGTCCAGTTGGACAAATTAATACAGTTTCAAAAACTGTAAATCACGAAAATAANATAAAATACCGTTTCATCAGATCAGCTTTGAAATGACGTTTATACTGAAATAACAGGTCTGCGTGTCGCCATATTAGACCAAGACTTACTTCGCAATGAAGCAGCCGTAGCAGGGTGGCCATCTAATAAGACCCGAATGCGATGTTTGATTGGTTGGTTGTCCATCACGTGAACGACACAACGCATGACAATTCCCGCAGAACCATCAACATTTCCGGAAGAAATGTAGAATAAACCGGGCTGATTGAACTGGTGGGAGTATTGGCCTAATCAACAAAGACACTTCCAATCAGGAACCACACATCAGGCCGCAGAACTCGTAACACGCTTCAGACACACTCGCAACACGCTTCGAACACATTCGTAACACACTCATACAAGTTACAGGAGCGACCCAGTTCCGGAGCAACAGAACCTCACTCAGCATGGAGCAGTTTGTGAACGGTCATGGCTTCTTGCAATGTTTGCTGCTTAGAATGGGGAAAATAAATATAAATACAGTTGTTGAAGAGAAAAACAATCTGTTGAACAATATTCTAAGCCACTGATGAGCAATAACATAACATGCATTGAAGTGAAAAGTCTATTCAAATGTTACAGATCCACTGCGAGTCAAACTGGTGCATTCTTTCACGTCAGACTTTTCCGCAAAAACATGAAACCAGCAAATAACTCAATCTACAATAACAGCAACTCATAGACGTCTGCATCGCACTAACCAGACGCTGATCTGTGTGTGCTGGAGCTGAACCCGCGCTGGTCATATTCTTCGGAGGTGGAGTTCACTGTCGTGAAGAACCGAATGACAAGGTTGGAGTCGGCCGAGACGTTGAACCCCCATCTCCACTCAACCGTGTCCCCATAGTTTATCTTCACATTGGTTGGATTCCAAGCAAATCCACTTCCTCGGTCTATTATTGGAAAACAAGTTGCAGCAATGTCACAACCAGGTGCTGCTGTTGCTCCAGCGCCACCAGGAATGACGTCAATAAAACCTCTGGCTATCAGAACATTGCGGGGAGAGGGGGGGGGGAATATGGGCACTAGTCGGGACTTTGTGGCTGAATTTCAGGGGTCGCTTTATGTGAAAATCCTCTACATTACTTGCGCAACAGGTTAAAAACTTGCCGCCACTGCAACCATTTCCTGCACAAAGGTATGCATACTAGGGTTGATGGCCACCTCCACTCCTCCTACACAGTGTTGGGCAGGAAAGCACTGTTCATTACTGTGGTGTGTTCCACAACGTAACTAATTTGTTGCAGGTCCACATAGAAGGAATGCAAAGTCACCTACAGCGTTGTTTATGAAATAACAAAACAAATTTTGTCCCTATGGTGTGGTTCCTGTGTCCAACGGCTCCTGACACTATCAGGGACAAACGTTTTACACAAAAACAACAGCAAGAGGACATCAATGTGACTGACCTGGGTGAACGCCGGTATTAGAGATGATATGGCGGCGTGTGAGTTTAGCAACCTTGCATTTTATTTGAGAAGACGTCAGTTCTTCCAATGCACACTGTGCGCTCCCGACCAAGACCTTGGCAGAGAACGCTGATCAGGTTATGTCCGACAACGATTGCTTTGCACATAGCAGCACTTACTTTCATCGTTGGGTGGTCCTCAAACCCCCTCCCCGTCACGGTTAACTGCGTTGCGCCAAACACTGACCCACGTGTCGGAGTGACGTCATCAACTTCAAGTACGTACCGCACACCCGCAATACTGTGGAGAGTAGAAATGCAAAGTTGTGAGTAACATAAAGGACTTGTCAACAATTGAAAGCGGGCGTACTTGTTGTCAGCGAGGACATCTTTCCTTGGAAAAACTTTAACTTTGTGGAGCCCAGGAGGAGACGAAGGCAGGGTACATGTTATGGAGCTCTGCGCCCAAGAAACAACAGAACATGGCTTGTCTCCGACCAAGACTTTCCCATCCAATTGCACCGCCCCAAAACCATTTCCACCGATAGTTAAGTTGGTGCCACCTAAATAAGGATCACAAACGCATAAAAAATTTACTTTCACATAACCCACCAAAATAAATCGCATTATTTTTTTAGTACCCTTAGCTTTCCACGAGATATTTTAGCAAGAGACGAAATAAATGGCTTTGAACTTTACAAAAGCGACTGTTGTAAAGCGTTTCCTGGCGATCTACTTACTTTTACAGTTACCTGAATTTTCAACAGGGTCATAAACACACTCTGTCCACGTTTGTCACACTCCCCTTGATGCCATGAATGCTGGGATTCGAATAAACAAGAATAGACTGTTTCAAGGTGCTGTGACATGTTTGTGAAACCTTTCAGTGTGCCTGCATTGAAACTGATTTTTTTTTTCTAAGAAGCGCTCATTAACCCGTTGATGGATGAAAGCAATCGGAACAGAAGAAGCACAGTGACGAAACACATAGCGCAGCAATGCAAGAGACTTCCTATCCATTAATGACGTAACAACCGGATAATGCGAAATCACTGAGGCGTAACTAGACAAACTAACAAAAGTGCAGTGACCAATCTGACAACACTTTGGCGTTCCTATCACAAAACTTCGAATAGACGTCTCCAAGAGAGAATAACAGCTGCGTTGCATCCGCACTGACACGGCATGCCACTTTATGAGCGTGTGTGTGTGCTCGCCTATGTACGTCCAACGGAAATGTATGGGGGTCGCCAGGTAACAAGGACATCAATAATTCTGAGGATTTCAACCAATCATCGACCACCAACATGTGACGCCCACATAAATTAATGCTGGCTGTTCTAAAAAAAATAAAAGATCATCTCACCCAAAACTGAGCTTTCCCTTGGATTGACAGATGCTACCACAGGTAGACCTTGGTCGCTGTATGTAAAAGCTGATGTTAGGTTGCCAACAACATTCCCTTGCCCGTCTTTAAGAAGAATATCAACTGAAAAAAATCTCACATGAGTCAAATCGTTGCAATGCTTCAGTACCAGCCCGATACAACCGAACAACGTTCAGTGCTAGCAGCGAGAAAAGTCAAGGAATGTTATTTTATGTCTTGTGACCATGTGGTCGAGCTTGAAGTTTGAGATGTATTCATCCGTATGATATTCCTTGCCACCTGTCACTTTGTTCCTTGCCATCTGTCACTTCATTACATTCCGTTAGGTAACCCCACAACAATCGATACATCTTTGACAACGCGATTTCACTGACAAGCCTGTTGTATTCACATGCTCGTATAGGAGGTGCTTCAGGAGTTTCGCTTTTAGACAAAGTTTTCACTTCGTCCTTTTCGAAACAATTCTGCAGCGTCTTGCATGTATTGCGTGACATCACTGCCCACCTGACCAATAAGCGCATTTGTCAGTTTTGACATGTTATGGTTGATAACAGTTCTACATATTTTTGTTTTTGTTTACAAAACGAATGGTTTATAATTTGAAAAATAATTTGCGAAAGCGATTTTCATACTGATACAATTGCCATACACCGCAAGTGAGAAATGTGAGAGCACTATCTGCAATGCGCACTCAAACTAATCTGGTAACGCGTTGGCGAATCCAGTTGATAACCGGCAACACGGAGTAAGTTGTTACTGTTGCGATCGGAAAGCCCGAGCGGCATGTGCGCAAAGCTTCCGCACCGTAGCAGCAAGCAACAATAGAGTTCATGCTCGCAATCTCTCTTATTATTGCTTGCTTGCTCCACGCATACATATTTTTGTTCTTCGCGCGCATCCCGTTCGTGGTGAATCACACAATCAACGCAACACCACCGGAGAGGTTGCAACATTACTAGTACAGGGCCTAGGCTAAGCTAATCGGCAAGCGAGTTGTATCTACTGTATGGAAAGNCTGCACTAAACACATTTGTTTATACGCGTTGATATTTTGNTGATTGCAAAACGCGTCCTGGCCGGTGTGCTGGACCAACACCTATTTCTGAGAAATGCAGCGTATCGTCAAGTGAAAATCACTGAAAGAGACATCCTGATCCTGAAGGCTCGCACCAGCAACTACCACTACATTCAACCTTGTATGCCCAACAGCAGTGTTTGTCTAACTCTAAAACGACATTGTGAAACGTTTTCTGCCAAAATCCGATTTCGTAAAAACAACCAACATAAAGCAGGTACAAAGTTGCACATGAAATGTTGGCATCATATTTGCGCTACTAAAATTAGAAACATCGTCGAAAAATCATCGAATTCGTTATACATCCACAAAACCTCATCGGACCCAAGCGATTTTTTATTTAATAAGCGATGGACTCACCAGCCATCGCAATAAAAATGAGTTATATACAAACAAAAGCACAAAAATCACATTTATTGATGAGACAATGTAAAAAATTGATACGAGGTTTGTTTGGCAGGGAAAGCCGCTCTAAGATGTTCTTCTATTTTTCTCTTCATAGAACAAAAAATATCTGTGCCTATGGATGCGGACCGGCCGAGCCCTGAGGTCAAACGGCGAAGGTGATCCGCAGTTCAGCACGACATTTCACCGTTGGCTAAAATTAACAAGATCCATTAAAGCTGTCAACAAAACTTTATTAAAGGCTGAAAATCAAATCGATGGTTTTCTGAAACTCCCGATAAGGTTCCTACTAAAAAAATGGCGTTGTTTTTATGCAGCTTTGCAAGACAACTATGGTCTATCTTGTTCCAAATTTCGACTTTTATTTAGATAATTGCACAAAAATCAATCCCAGCCGATGCTCATTATCGAAGATACTCATTTCTAGATTAAAACCGTCGCTTCACATTCACTTTAGCTTTGATTTCGATTTCAAGAAACTTAAAAATCTGCTTCAAACACCACAGCGTTTGCAGTACTTCATTACAGCGCAGATCCATCGCCCAAACCTGTTCCTGTCTCCATCGGCGGCACAGTGCAAAGTAACTTGTTGAAAGGATAAGCAGAATGAGGGACTAACTTCAAACATTTTTTCTGCCCAAAATATACATCAAGAGAACTAGATAAACCGAAACCATGAATCATCACTTCCGTCTCCCCTGCACAGAAATTAGGGCTGAGTTAGTTGCAGCAGATGAAAGGTTTGGAGTGTACGGCACTTCAACTGACCGCTGGTGAAAGCTGTGTCGGGGTGCAGGCGGTCGAGGCCTGCGGCGACGTAGAAACTACAGCTCCCATCGCAGGAGGCTTTGCCAAGAGATCGGACAACGACTGATAATTCGAAGTTCCCGGCCGGACCACTCATCAACTGGAAATATCAGTCAAGTTTAAAAGTCACGGTTGGTTGAGTAAACGTCAAAACACATTAAAGCCGCCTGTTTGTATTTCACGATAGCAGAAGCCATGCTAACGTTTGGGTGGGTGTTGCGTGAACGTTACATCTTAAAAAACATTTTCGCCCAGTTTTAGAACTAAAAAATCGCTTATTCCAGTAAAGACTATAGTTATACGTTGGCAGAACCTATCTAGCACCAGTGTGAATTCTCTAACGCCTTTATCATTTGTGACGTCACCACTTACGTCGAATATTCGCATTTCTTTGTAAGAACATTTACTTGTGCTTAAAACGCTTCTCAGTTTCATCATCTTATCAATACTGTTAAAAACAAGAAAACTACACCATTATAAAACACATATTCAATCACTCTTCCAAACATATTCAATCAATCTTCCAACTGGACCAAGGGACCAAGATTTACTCACGTCATACCTAAAGCTTATCACCTGCTAGTCACACATTGACGCTTGCAATCCTACCACAAAAACTTTGACAGGCGACATATGAATTCCACAACATTTGTTTTGTTTGTCTGACAGACAATTGCCAGATAAAGCTCATTGACGTCCCACTGTGGGTGCAAAAAATTTGTTTGTTTTTTTTTATTTTGCAGCCTCGTTCATTGATAGATTCAAGGATAACAAATGAATTGCCGGGTCATAAAGTTTCGGCTAATTTTTCAGTGATTCGTTCATTCTGCCAATAAATGTTGACCGACATTGATTGTTATGTCACCGTGCGATGCCATGACCGCCTCAGTACCGCAAGCCTGGCCCTAACAGACTCGGGCCTGGCCCTAACAGGCTCGGGTGGAAATTCGTGCATGTGAGTACTTCCTGCAACAGATCTGTGCGTGGCAGCTCTGGTGTGTGGCGCGGTGGCTAGTATTTCGTCATAAACGACCATCGCAGGGTCACCTGGCAACGGATTAGTGTGTTTTGATGAAGCAGCACCGAGCATTGTGTTGACCCGACCATCACAACCACTTCTTCCGAAGGAGCATCCCCGAACTTCTCTCCACTGATGACGATGGTTGTGTTCTCAGCACCTGAGGAAGTGGCCGAGTGAAAGAAGTGCTTGAAACTGACAACGGAAAATTAAACTTCGCTCCGCACGCCAGAATATTTAATAAACATTACATACGAACTTTCCAGCAGATTCCGGTCACATAAAATTTCAAATCACATATCTCGAAAGCAACGCTATTAGGATTTCGAAAACATTTAACATGATTATAAGTCCCTGAGGCCTATTATTGCTCCATGCGTTTATAATCCATAAACACAATCAGTTTATGAACAAGCTGATCATAGAAAACTAAACTTTAAGGTTGTAAATGACTTCTGCGATTACACAGAAGCACGATCAGCAACAAAACGTATTTTATATAGCGTAACGATATCGAAGAAGTAAAATGCTTCATTTACAGTGGGTTAACTAAGTTTTAACCAAACCGCCATATTGCTTTTTTTAAAGCCTATCAAAGGTTAAAGACGTCGGGTTATTCTGATTAACTCCAACAAATAAGTTTAAAAATTTCAAACAAAAAATTTTTCGAAATGTTTGAAACGTGCGCACCGGACTTGGGAGTGAAGCTGTGGATTACTGGAGTCTTTTCTGCCGACCACATGAAAGTGCAATCGGCCGTGCATAAGGATGGGATGCCATTCACGATGACTTCCACCTGAAAGTGCAAAGCACTCTGCATCAGCATCACGCAGTCATAGCCTTTGTTTAAATCACGCTTGCCGACCTGTGGTTGAGTATAGGGTTTCCTCAGCATATCACCAGGAATAGGATCATGGAACACCCCCCCAGGACGGAGGTGTCGCGTGGCCGCAGTCAGGCCCGTTCCTCCTCGTACATTTGTGTAGTTCAGCTGCAAAGCGATGGAATGATTGTGGAAGACTTTAAATCACTGCATTACTATGTAGGTGCACACACAAAAGCACTCGACTTATCAAAGGAAACAGCCTTTTTACTTTGATGGCCGCAGCAGCTGATGAAAGGCTTTGAAAGGTTGGTGGCCGCTGCATGAACACAAAATAGTGTGTCAGACCAAGTATTGGGTTTTACGATGGCCTTTACTTTTGTTTCAACAACTGGACGTAAAATTCCTGGGGTAACATTGAAAAACGATCCAGAAGAGTCATTTTTCACTCACACATCTACACTTCAGGTTTGTCTAATTCGGCTTCCGTACCGCAGAATGGCCTTGAAGCAAAAATTTCACACATTCACAAAGGGCTAATATAAAGCACAGTACACTTAGTACAGCCACAGACTGACTTTCACCTTAGACAGTGGTGGGATTCAAATTTTTAAGAGCAGGTTCACTTACTCCATGACTCAGTAACAAGTTCTCTCATTATCATACTGTCCAGAGGCAAACCATGCTGGTTGGCCCTATATAAGCGCAAAGGTTGATCTTTGCGTTGGCAACTGGTAAGTCTAGCAAAGGAAATTATTGATTTTAGATATTTTCCCATATTTTAGTCTTGAAAGTTAGTAAACAGGTCTGTGGGAGGTTTGCCAAAATAATTTAAGCAAAAAGTGTTCATGGGGAAAAGTTGAGAACCCCTTGACTTGAGCAACAACCAGTTCTCGGGATTAAAGAAATTCCAAGAACAGGTTGTTGCCAACCGGTCGAGTCCCATAATTGGGCTTAGACCCAGATTAACTCGCACTACCTATACTCGGTATATTGCACTTGGCGCTGTTGACTAATAATCGTCTTCCAATCAGCTCGTTACAGATGTCTTGTACATTTTCACTGATGCGTGTCCACGTGGCAGCTGGCTACCTCAGCACGTGCGCTTGGTCAAGGAAAATATTTAAAATAATGTAGACTTCTAGAACTCAGATATACCCGAACTAATATTCACTGACAAAAAATACGTTTTGAACATCAGCACGTCATTCCCACTAACCCCGCATCGACATTCTAATAATGTAGTAAATGGATAAACAAGACCTTTGCCTCCGGCAACATACAGTTTGACCAAAATGTTGACAGTTTATTTTATAAGTAGGTTACTTGCCGTCAGTAATTTCTTCCAGCCACCATTCGTCGTCCACTCAATGTCATAATCTTTCTGATGACATTCGCCCGTGACCTTCACTCTGGCTTTCCCAAATCCACTCAAAGACTCCAGCTGCGCAGTCAGGTCTTTCTCGCTGACAGAAACCGGTATATCTGAACACAATACCAAGTAAAAATGTATTGAGCTGATTAACCCTGCATGCACGGACATTATTGAACCATCAGTCTGCAAGTGAAAACATATATTTGGTCAGAGATATTATCTATAACTTCGGGATAGGAAGTTCCGCCAGTTTTTTCACAGCCGGACAAATGGAGGGGGTGACTTTGACGTCTGCAGTTTGAGTTTCGCTTAGGTCTTGGCAATGACAAGGGCGTGCAGTTTTGGTTTGAATTTCTGTGCAACTTAAACGTTTGGCAAAGAAGTTATGTTTTTGTCGGAAAAAACGTGCTTAGTAAACTAGTTATACTGTACGTGCTTAGTTGTATGGTCTGCCTGGCTGATTTTCGATGTAATCACCTAGCTTGGTTTTGAGGTTTGTTTACCGCTTTCTTTGGACCCTTTCCACCTGGTAGCTTTGTTTTATTCCCCATGCTTTTCTTCTGTTTTGTTTCATTTTCATATTCCTAATGTTTGAGTACGGAGGTTTCAGCTTAATGTTAATTTTCTTTTTGATTCATTTCTATTTGTCTTCGTTTTAAGTTTTTTTGATTGTTTTGTCATTTTGTGCGGGCATGATTATGTGTTTCTTTCTTGTTTTCGGGTGTTCCTTTTGTTTATTCTTTTTCCTTTTTTTGGGTTCTTAGTTGACTGCTGTGCAGCATTACTAGCGCTCATATTCTTTTACATGAATACTGCCAGCAGTCCCCCTGTGTTTCAGGTTGGGTACAAGACAAACGACTGGTAAGCTTGTGCTACGAATGGCTACGACCCAGCGACACGCTCCGAGGACTGTCTAACCAC
>JGI24158J21664_10011351_pt1 | contig 11854 bp, 8 predicted proteins | sample Ectturendosymbi3_FD_21664 | JGI IMG/M metagenome (IMG submission 21664)
CAAGACTAACTTCTGCTTGATCGTATTTTGCAAAAGTGAGAGACGAACGTGCATTTACATCGATTTAAAACAAGTTTCCGTATTCCTGGAAAGTGCAAATAGGGTTTATGAATCCATCTGAAAAGAATTATCATTTTAAGTAACTAATACAGCTGAAGGTCGGATTCGGGCCGGAGTCGGAGCTGGAGTTGGAGTCGGATAATCGAAATTTCCAGGAGTCGGAGTCGGATGACGGGACTTCCGACTCCACAGCCCTGGTTGTTACGACAACAGATCTGATGTTTAGGAGAAATGTTTAGCTTTGATGGTTTCACATACTTCGTGTTGAAATAGATTTGATGTGGTTCTGAAGCCAGTTACGATAAATTTTTTGTGCGGAATATTGAAATGCTGACTACTTTTGCAAGAATCTAATAGCAATTGTGCAACAGCATTGAACAGGGCCTTTGAGAAAAATTTTACCAAGCGGCACGAAGGACGATACCGGGCTCACCTAGCTTCTGGCGTCCTCGCAGAAACTTAAATACCTTGTTTGTGCGATAATCAGAATATAGATGAAACAGCTACCATGCTAAGATTTGGAAATAGATTAAATGTCAAAGCATGTGCAGTTGCATGCACTGTGCATGCTGAATTCCCATCCATTGCGACCAGAGTTGGATCAATTACAAATGCAATTGTAATTGAATGTATTTAAAAACATATTTCCATGTATTTGTAATTATGATTGTAATTGAGATTTTTTGTACTTGTGTAATTGTAATTGTAGTTGCAATTTATAAAAAATTTTGAACAAAATTACAATGACATGTAGGCCTATTCTAACAATTTCACAGACTTCGAAGAACCCCTATGAACAAAATCACTGTTACACTTGCTATGGGACATGCTGTAGATTTTATTGCAAGATAGATGCATACTGCACAAAGTTTTTCAAGTGCACAGCACGATCGCATACACTAGGGGTGTCAAACTGGCGGTCACCGGGTCAAATCCGACCCGCCATGCCCCGTTTTGTGGCCCGCGTCATATCAGTTTTGTGCTTGCATTAGGTTTGACAGAGTTACGTTTTTTTACGATATAGCAGACTTAGTTTTTTGCTTATAGTCATAACGTGACATTACGACCAAATAATTATAGGCTAAGCCAACGGTAACCACCTCTTCCGTTCAAAATCATGAGGTTGCATAGATTCCAGGAAGATTTGAAGAATTTCTAACGCATTCTAGAAAAGATCTGGAAAGTGATATTGCTATTTTCAGTAACTCTTTCTTCAGTGCTGAAGAGGTGCCACAAAAATGTCAAATGGAACTAATTAAGTTAAAAGTGCAACATTTTTCTTAAATCTAATTGAAAATGTTGACATCAATACGTTGGACCAACCTATCCCCAAATACAAGAAATGGCACCGAGGACCATGCCAATCTTCATTAGTGCTTATATCTGCGAACAACTGTTCTCTTTGATGAACTTTAATGAGACTGTCGGTTTCGCATATTGTTGTATACCAGGGGTGTGCACTGTGCAACCTTTATTACTGAAGGGCCAAACGCAATTAAACAGGTTAAACCGCGGGCCACGCCTTCGTTTCACACAGGCTGTCTAGTACTAGAGACCAGCATAAAAATCCACTTTGTTGTATTGCATTTGGGTTTCCGTCAGAGGTGGGACCAGATCCGGATTACCGGAGTCGACTCCGGCAGGATTCTGCGTTTTTCCTTCGGACCCGGACCGGAGTCAAAAATTTGTGAAAAACCGAACCCAGATCCGGAATCACTTTTCCATTTCGGCAATAGCAGGAGTCTGTGCGGTCATTTCTTAGGTAAAAACATGGGTAAATTACGGTTGGATCATTGATTGTAGCCGGAGTCTGAACAGGAGTCGGATTCTCAAATTTGAAGAAAAGCCGGACCCGGATCCGGATTCAAATATTTTGGAACAGGGGCGGAGTCGGAGTCTGAAAAAGTGACTCTGGCCACCAGAGATGAACACGGAACAGGACTGGATCAGGACTGAAGCCAATTTTTGCCGGATCAGGACTGGATCGGACTGCATTTTTTTTGAAAATTGGCGGATCAGTACTGGATCGGACTGAGAAAATGTTTGTTGTTTTAATGTGATTATTCTGAAAATATCAAAAATTTTAGTTGTGATCTGATTTCACAGGTTTGCTAAATGGTAGTCTGTATTTTGCCATCAAAAGCAAAAACTCTGCTGGGACTATTTTGCATTTCGAACTGTATCCACTTTTGTTCACATATAACGTTGGGGTCTACAGTAGTAGCAATGTTAACATATGAGTGCTTAGTGTCTATGCCTGCTGTGCGATTGTTCATTGGTTCTGCTCTCACTATTTCCTTTGGCTTAACTTGTAGAGGTTACACCTTTGATAGAAATGCTTTTAATGTACTTTTTCAAAAAGTTCAGGGTTTAGGTTTAGGGTTTACGTTTAGTGGGTATGTTTAGGTTTCGGTTTAGAGTTTACCTTTAGGGTTTAAGTGTACGGATTGGGTTTCAGGTTTAGGTTTTAGGTACAACTTTTAGGTTTAGGTTTTAGGTTCAACTTTTAGGTTTTGGGCTTAAGTTTCTTGTTTAGGTTTTGGCTTCAGGTTTGGGTTTAGGTTTTGGGTTTAGGTTCCAGGTTTAGGTTTTGGGTTTTAGGTCGTGTAACAAGGACCTTACGCTAATCCAAGCAAGTGTATTGTCCTTGTCACTTGACCAGTCGAAGCAATCGGATTCTCCTAGCAGCCAAATAACTCCAGCAGTGCTTTTCTTTCTGATGCCTAATAATAGACACTTCCTTGTTACATTTTGGAAATACCAAAAGGCTGTGTCTATTTTGCCTCATGAGGCAAAAGCACTTCTGGAACTATTTTGCCTTCAACCAATCGTATTTGGCTAAAGGCAAGAATAGCTACTGTAGTTATTTTGCCTCATGAGGCAAAATAGAAATCTATGATTTTTATTGGCGGATCAGGACTGGATCGGACTGACGATTTTCAAAAATTTTGCAGACAGGACTGGATTCGGACTAAAAAATTTCACAGTCCGCCCATCTCTGCTAGCCATCTCTGGTTTCCGTTTTGCGAAGGTGAAACTTGGGATTCCCCTAATGTAAAACCCTATTGAAGGGACACAAGTGGCGAATGCAAAACATTTCACACTAGCAATGAACTGGGGTTTCCTGGTGGTTCGCCCTTTTGGCGTCAGAATTCAGAAACTCGGTCCCAAATAACACTTGCTAGCACCAAAATTTTCGTTTGGATCTTTCTTGGCCTTTTTCCAGGTTAGATTTGGCTCTGTGCTTCCCAACATGCACGTGGTTTGGTTTTGTTCAGATTCGATTGTCATTTTGTTGTTGATCGCTTTACTAGCACTTAGGGCTACACATGGAAATTAAGTTGTTGTCTTACTACCTTTTAATATGTACTGGTTTTGTTGTTGAGCTTCAACTGTGATTGGGGAGTATTGCTGTTTAATACATTGCTAAAAAATATGAGTTCATATGACTTCTTGTTCTTACTGCTGATAAATTTGGAAAAATGGTTGGCGCTTATTTGGCCCCTTGTTAAGTTTTAGAGTTCGACTCTTTTCTCGACTAGATTCGGTACCTTGGCAAAAAGTAGATCTTGGAACCTTGCCTGCAACATTCCATAACCAGTTGGGGTAGTGCATCCAATGGTGTTAGCCTTAAAATAGACCCTTTGTAAGTCTGTTCTACTTTCAGTGGATCTGCATGATAACTATATTTGTAGTGTGAGTACAGATTTACTAGAGGATAGGTATAAAAGAAACTTCAAGAAACCAAAAAATGTTTTTTATGACTACAACACTTGTAGTAATTCAGTAAAATAAATTATTTTTAGTGCGCAAGCAAATAGAGTTTAACCTAGTAAAGGCTTAGTTAAAACTTAAAAATAAGTCCTACAATATTCTAGTTAACTATATTTTTTTATTTCAAACCAAAGTACTGCATGTTTCTTCTAGGTTATAATGGCAATGTTGGTTTTGCTCTTTTGTGATATACATTATCATATTTGGTTTACTTTACATGCGCATGCTTTTCATCCACTTGTGTTTTTATTTTTCTTTGATGTTGTGCTTTGTTACTAACTTCTATGTAATGTGCAAATTCTTTGCATTTGCCGCTTTGTTTTTCCTTGAAACATTTTCATTTTGACATTGATTTATGCCAACAACTGAGCAGACCAGTTGACCCACCATGCCTTTTGTCAACCCTGTGTGTCTGATATACGTAGTTCACACCAATTAGCAGAATGTACAAGTCTTCAATTGCTTTTCTGATTTTTATTAGCATGCATTAACTTTTTCACGGCACAGATTAAAAAAATTAAATACTCTGTTTGCTTATTTACGAGGAGTAAGCAGCTTTGCTCACCCAAAACAATTTTACATGAAAGATTGCCTGAAGGATTCAGAGTTTTCAAAATATTACATTGGAAAGCTGTTGGCAAACAGCCAATAACATGTAAGTTAGCCTATGTGAGAAAATCTGTAAATGCTACCTACGTCATATATACAAAGCAATAAAATAANATGGGGAAGAGTAAAGAATGTGTCAAGATGGGATTCACAGTGTGGGCAGTGGAAGGATTTTTTCCAAGGGGGNTCAGTAGGGGATTTTCCCAAAATTTTTTCCAGGGGAGGGCCAAAAGTGGTGAAATTTGTTTTTTACCCCTCGAAATTGAAAAAACAACCTTTGAAATTGAAAAAACAACCTTTTTTGCTAATAATTTTTAGCAGGGGAAGCTTTGGCCCCNCCTGCCCCCTTTCCGATGCCCNTGATTCACAATTTGTTGCGTTGCCATACGTGNCTTCAAAGATCACTGTGATCCTGTCACAGGATGAAACAGCAACTCAAGATTTTTGGTGTTAAGTGAGCTTGTGAGCATGCTAGTGCCTTCCAAGGAAACAATGCAACAAGTTGACGGAAAAAATATTGTATCTCTTGTGTTTTTCCTGTTGTGGAACAACTGATTCAAATCTCAGTTATTGTAAATAATTGGCAGTGAACCTTCAAGATTTGTTTCGAAAAGGTTGTTGACATTTCATAGACCTTTAGATAACAGACTTGCATACTTTCTTGAACCAAGGTTTAAACATTGAAGATAATGTTTAAAAAGAAGTTATGGAAGTGAAGATAACTCATATGGCAAGCAGACTTGATCAGTATGAAGAAGACAGTAGCACCACCAGCTCAGATGATAAAAAAGAAAACCTTGCAAAACACTTAATTATTTGGCTTTCATTAAGGGAAATGGGGAGGTACTTGGAGTAAGAAATCATACACTTTGACGAAGACCCACTAATGTACTGGAAGAAAAAAACAGAAGAATTTCCCACTCTCGATGCTTTAGCCAAGGACTAGTTGGGACAAACAAGATCATCAGCCTCGACAGAAAGACATTTCTTAACTGCAGGTAACTTTTACACTACAAGAAGAAATTTACTAGGTGCAGATCCTTTTTGCAACCTAATGATTCTCAAGCATATAATTCAAACATATTTGAGAAAGTTAAATTGTGATTGAACAACTGAATTGTATTGTGTATCGTCTTCACTCCCACACGCAAAGTGCTAGTCTTTAAACATGCATCGCAGTAAAGAGAAAAAAACACAAATACATGAAAGAACACAGGGATATATGCATTGCAGTAGTATAGAGTGTACACTTCATGGCGCTAATGCATTTACTGTACTTTGATGAAATACAAGCTTTTAAGACACACGCATGAATGACGCCATCATAATTATTATAATGAAGAACTGCAATGACTTCCAAGTACATTGATGTATAGAATGCGTGAGGGGGTTGGAAGCTGCGAAGGACCAAGGGTCATTTAGGCTGCAGACCTCCCAAGGACGAAGCTGCTTACAGTGCAAAGGGAACAGTGTATAATAGTTAGTAAAAGTCTTTTGCTTTGGGTATAAAATATAATATGTGCAAAGCAGTTATATGGTAAATTGGAGTAAAATGCGTTGCAGGCAAGGACAAGCCACCAGAAGAAAACAGTTCAAATTTGTCACATTAAACATTTACTGTTTTTGTACATTCAAAAATATTCGTGAATGACAAAGAGGAAATGCGTCAAAAGCTATAGACCACTGCAACACCGTAATAGCGTCACGAGATTTAAGTAGGTTCAAAACCAGTTGCGCAATCATGCTTTGCAGAAAAGAACTCGTCAATGCATGCATGAGAACGGAAATGCATTTGTTTTGTAGGCATCCCACAACTTCATACACTGGTTTGATGCAACCAGTCTCTGTGAACGCAACAAAAGCCTAACAATGTAATACATGACAGAGATACTTCATGATTTGACACTTTCCACTGTAATAGCGATACATAATTAAATCAATCCACTTGCTTTATGTACAACAATAAATAAAAACATAAAATATGGTTCTAGTAGCTGAATAGTACATATTTCTTATACTCTGTCAGAAAAAGTGCCAAACACGTTTTATTTTTTATCTCCAGAGGAATTTTTGACCAGATTTCTATTGCACTATATTTTATCATTTTAACACCTAAGTTTGAACGTGCTTTTGGTAAAGCAAATTGTCGAGTTTTAATTTGTCTTGTTTTGTATGAATGAACATCTGTAATGAGTTTGAAATAATTGTTAAACGTAGCAGGTAACTGAGAGGTAGTATATTTGTACATAAATTTGCTACTTCAAGGTTGTATATATCTTTTAGTTGGAGAATTTTTTGCATTTTATGAATGGTAGTAACTTTGTAAAGCATCTCATGGTGCGGTTTAAAACAACTGATGTTGGCTGCAAATGACATGAAGCTGCTCTTCCCCAGGCAATAATCCCATACTGTGCTTGTGAGTTTATTAAGCTGTGATACAACATACGTAATACTTGGTTATTCACATAATGTTTGACTTTATACATTACACCAACATCTTTGGATACAGTACAACACAACTGTTTACAATGCTCTTTCCAAGTCAGTTTTTCATCTACATTACACCAAGGTACTTGTAAGTCAAAGTTCTTTCAATAGGATTACTTTTTACATTTATTACAAGGGATTCAGTGCTCACATGTTTGTTTGTGATCAACGTATGTTTTGTTTTGGAAATATTTAGTGAGAGTTTGTTTGCGGTTAGCCAATCCATTACTTTTGTCATTTCATGATTAACCAACTTTGTAATTTTCCCAGATTGTTGTCGCTTTCAATTAAAAATGTATCATCAGCAAAAAGTATACTTTTCATGGAATTTGACTTTGGTAAGTCATTTATAATTATTAAAAAAAAAATGGGTCTAACACTGAGTCTTGAGGGACCCCAGAAACAATTGAATTTAAAGATGATTTAATATATCCCTCTTGAACGTACTATTTTCTATTGGAGAGATAAGACTATTAGTTTGAGCACATTTCCTCTTACGCCGTAATGCTCGGGGTTTGTTCGCAAAATAGAGTGATTCACTGAGTCAAATACTTTTTTTAGATCTAAGAAAACTGCACATGATATAAGCTTTTTATCGAGGTTCTGAAGAAGGTTTTCATAGAAGTCTGTAATAACCAGGGATGTGGAATGGTTGTTGCGAAAACCGTATTGTTGCTGACTCAACAAGTTGTTTTTGGTAAAATAATCATTAAGTCTTATGTACAGTATCTTTTCAAATCATTTTTGAAAAGTATGTTAAAACTGATATCGGTCGCTAATTAGTAGGAATTTCGCTATCTCCCGACTTAAAAATTGGTACTACTTTAGACACTGTCACATATGCTTTTGTTTCTAACATTTGATAGAAGTGCCAATAAGCATTTTGACAATTTCAAAGTGGGCACCGGAGTATCATCATGTTCACATGATTTTTTAGAGTCTAATCCGTTAATTAGTGTAAGTATTTCTTCAGGAGTGGTTGGTAATAAAAAGATAGAATTAACTTGGCATGGTAGAAGATATTTTTTTATATTTGTATCAGTAGTTTTAGATGNGCCAGTAGTAGTGAAATTTGTCTGAGCCAAAGTAACAAAGNTTTGATTTAATGCATCTGCAATTAATTTTGTGGATGAGTAAACTAGTCCATCAACTTTTAATCTTTGAGGAAAACTAGATGGTTTGGTTTTGCCAAAAATGGCATTAATTAATGTCCAAGTTCTTTTTTAGTTTCTGCTGTTTTAGGCAAATTGCTCTTTGTAGTATTTGCGCTTAGCTAATTCCCTGACATGAGTGACGCGGTTTCGGAATTGTTCGTAAATTTAGCAAACTGTAAGTGGTTTTGATCTTTTGTAAACGTGAAACAAGTAGTCTCTATGTTTGATAGAACAAGTGTTATCCATGGCTTTAGTTTCGGTTTATATTCCCTTCTTGTGTATTTCCAAACAGGCATGTGTATATCCGCAAGACTTTTCATGGACCTTACAATAAAATCAAATTTTTCATTAACATTCCATTCTGATTGTTGCTTCGGTAACGAATTTAAAGTTTCGTGCAGATCGCAATCAAAAGCAATGATATCAACATTACTTGTATCTCTAAAAAATGTTTGTTTGACATCTCTTTTTAATCGAGCTTTACTCACAGTCAAAAAATTGGATAGTGATCACTAATATCATGCAGCATAATATATGGCTTTATTTCTGTAGATAAATTATTTGTATATATATGGTTGATGCATGACTCTGTTTCGTTTACCACTCTGGTTGGTTTATTTATAATTAGGTAGCAGCCAAAACTGCATGAAGTATGTATATACTTTTGTATTCTGCTATCATTGGTTGCATTAAGTAGATTTATGTTAATATGGCCTAATACATAATACGCATAGTCATTTTTTGTGATTGTTTCAGAAAGTGATTAAGAACACTCTTCTATGTTATATTGAGGGTGTCTGTACACTATTTTGATTATTATTTTCTGACATTTTCCTAATATTTCCAGCCATATGTTTTCACATCCATACATTTTGAACTGGAGGTCATGTCGTTGTAGATACTTCAAATTATTTTTTTATGTAGGCACCTACACCTCCAGCTTGTGTTTGGGAATTTTCGTTAATGAAATTATAGCCAGGAAGTGTGGCTATAATTGAGGTTTCCTTAATTCTGGTTTCCGACAGCGCTATAATATCTGGCGGTTTTGAACATGGAGTTACGATTTCTTCAAGCTTCTCTGTATTTTTATACAAAGACCTTATCTTACAATGTAGCAAGGAGAGATCATTTGACATCAACTTATCAGTATGGCTCACAAAGTCAGCATGTGTAGCATACTGTGAGAGAGGTAGTGATAGATTGCTATCACAGTGGTTGTTGCTACTTGTTAAGCATTCACAGTCAGGAAACAATTCAGCATTGCAGTGTTTACAGTCATTCATCTAGGTTTAGGTGGGAAGCACACTTTGCACTGCTGTGCCAGCTGCCATATATTCAGAACAGAAAAAGCATTCGAACATATAAAATTAACACACATATGCATTTTCCTTCTGGCAGTTTGTTGTTCAAGTATAAGTGGTCGCTTGCACTGAACGTTTTGTTTCAGAATTCGCGGAAGGTAATATCTTTGCAGTAGAATTAGTTGTTAAGTATTTTGCCACAGCCTATCTGTTTATAATCAACATCAATTCCTTGTTTGAACAATTGGTGAAAGTAAATACTGACAGCTATTGTGCCTTTCCTTGTGTCTCCTTCTGTTCTTTTTCTGTACTTGCCGCTTCAACATGTTTTTTGTTTGTTTGGTTTGTTTAACTTCTGTGATTCTTGTGCTGTTTGTGTTATCACTATCTACACAATTTTTCTATTTGTTATTTTTGTATGTACTTTTCAATTTGAAAAGCTTTCAAAGGTAAAAGCAAAAATGTTCTAACTGTAAAAGATAACTAATGTGCAAGCTTTCCTAGCACCACTTCTGGAATCATCCACCATATCTGCATGCATTGTTTTTGTATTCTTGTTCTACTCAAAATATTTGTAATTAATTACAAGTTCAAGAATAATTGTAATTTGAGATTTTTAGCACAGAGTAATTGTAATGTAATTCAAAAATTTGAAGGATTTATTGTTATTATAACTGAGTTGATTTGATGTAATTGATCCAACTCTGCATGAGCTGTATTACCATTTCAAGGAGGGCTTTTTGGTCAGTAGAAAAACTTGAAATGTGTGGCTAAAATAGACCAAAGTATCCAAGTATTTGCATAATGCACATCATTTGATTTCATGAATAAAGATAATGAATTGTGGTTGAATGTGACATGTGTCAGTTCATGCTTTTTTCACTCACCAACCTTGTCCTTCAATTGCTCTTTTCCCCTTGCAGAGATTGACATTGGTGGTTTGTCAACTGTAAGATCAAGTAGATTGTGACCAAAGTCACAGATGTATTGCTTCAACTCATTGATGTGTATTTCTTAAATAACATAGAATTTGATGTGCTTGTTCAATGCTATGTTGTAACTGAAGCTACCAGTTCTCATTGTTTCAATGGATTATCATTTCTTTTGGAAAAAAATCAAAGGTATTTTATATTAAATTTTATTTTGCAATGTCAGGCTGCAGTTAACTAAAGATGCTACCATTTACTTTATCTCATTTTCATATACTTGGCATATGATAAACAACAGCAAAACAATTTCAAAGATTGACCTCTGTTTGTGTTGGTTGAAATATTATTTGTAAAACATCTTTTAGTAATTTTCATCTTATAAATCCATTCACATTTCTACTGTGTGAAGGTTGTCCCATTACTCTTGCAAATTGTGACAACTGTGTGCTATCATGTTACAACTGTCTTGTTCAAAATTTGATGGAGAATTCAGGATCAATTTCTGAAATAGACTTAAATTGGTGCAACAAGCAAGTATATGTTTGCTTTGAAAAAGGTATGTGCTAATGATGAACTATGTTGTTTGTTATTTTGAAAAACTTGGTTGGAGAAAAATATTTGTCTTATGAAATTTACAACCCCATGATTAGTACTTCGGTTTTTCTCACCTAATTTTAATGTATTTCAATTCACTTATATTTGGTTCCTATACCAAACTTTTTGCTTCAGCCTATTTGAACTACTGTTTTATAATCTAATGCCTCTTACCTACTTCAGCATATTATAGACCAACTGGAAGGTCGTCTAGTGCCTTTTCGTTTTGGTGAAAATATCTGGCCATCTTAATTTTTTCAAGTGCTTGGTTTGCTAACAAAGTTTCCTTGACAAAATTAAGCAATACTACACCTGATTTCAGTATTTACTGAAAGGAAAATATAACCAGATTTTTACATTTCAGTAATAAAATAAAGTACATTTAGCTTAGTATATTTATTGTATTATACATACTTAGTATACATAATGATCTTACGAGAGAATAAATTTTGCTTTTTCTACTTGATAGGCATCATCAGATATAATTCAAGTAGTAATCAAGATAAATGATACTATTTATATTGTCAGAAATTAACTTTTATGCTCCATGATGATCAGGGAACTTCAAAATTTAAGGTGGGCATTTTTTCCTTTCTTGTGTAATGCAATGTAGTAAAAGTGGGAAATACTTTTTATATTAACACTTTGGCACCCGGTGGTTTCGAGGATTTTTGAAAAAAAACACCTAAACGCATGTGGCTTTGCGCGGGAATTTCTCCGGTCCAATATGCTCTACAGACCTGGTAAAAGTCTCAAAAGATGCAGCAAATCTTCTAGTCTGCACTCGAAAAAAAATTTTTTGCTTGGGGGTTACAGGTTTTTTGTGAGTGACGTCATAAGTGGAGGGCTTTCAGGCCACCTTGGCCCACTTTGCCTGGCCCTGGGCGCCAACCATTAGGTGGTAGTATTTTGCTGAAGTTTGTACTGGAAACTAGGCTACAGTCCA
>JGI24158J21664_10011352_pt1 | contig 11853 bp, 7 predicted proteins | sample Ectturendosymbi3_FD_21664 | JGI IMG/M metagenome (IMG submission 21664)
CACGTCCTGCAACAGAAAAGACATTCGTTAAAAAATGGGTTTTTTATCGAACAAAATATGGGTACGCATCTTTTTGAGTCACCCTGTACTTTGCCCCAAAAGGGCAGGTCAAGTGTCGACTTGGAAGAAAAAGACGGATTGACCGGCGGTGAGACTTGAGATGGGGGCCCGAAGCGAGGATAGATCAGGTTTTAAGAAACATGCGTGGTACAGCGAAAGACCGCAGGCGCACGGAGCTTAGATTAGAGTTGGTCCGAAGCTATACAGATCGCACTGTAGATAAGCTAAAGCGTGGTTGCGGTATTAAATGATTGACCGCTCTGTCGTCGATCGGGGAAAATGTACGTGGGGCAACCACAATATGGCATGAAGCAAGCACTGACTCGCAGCAGTCTAGGCTTTTACGCAGCGTAGCATAAGGCGTCGTTGTCCCACAGCAAATACCGCCGAAATACCTTGCAAGAAGTCGCGGTTGCGGGGAACCGGCTTCGCACTCAAACACGAGCTTAACTGCAAACACAACAAAACATGATGCATTTGCATCTTTGGCTGACGACAAACAAACAAGGGAAACAATAAAGCATTGTTGCCAACTCTATGCACATTTGATGCTATCATCCGCCTTACAAGACCAAGTCTAACTGCATTTTTTTGATATACAGAACAATTTTATTCTTGCTCAATATCACTTGCACAGACTTTGTCCAATGCGTCACGACGTACTGTACAAGTTCTTTCTGATAGCATGCACCATCTAATAAAATGCGATGTCACAAAAGAACCTCTTCACAATTGGGATAAAGTTTTGCCGTCATCAGTTTTCGATTTTAACACAGTTACAAGCACGTTGCAACGACTGCTGAGCTTATTAAGCATTATGCTGCTGTCACAAATTTGAAAGCAAAAAAATGATTCTTTTCCAACACCTAACTGATACCAAAGAAATATCGTCCAAAATAGCAGCGCAAGAAAAAACATAATCTTGACGAAATTAACTCGCGCATTGAAAAGCATGAGACTCACTAACATAATTCAAAATATTTTAAAGATATCATCATAAAAAGCTTGCAAATAGCAGCAAAGAAACCATCAAACTCAAATCTTGCAGCCCACAGCAAAGGAAACATCTAACTCAAACCTTTCAACTAATGGCAAAAAAAATACCAAACATAAAACCTTCACAACCATGGCAGCGTTTTGAAGTTGGACGTACGATTCTTTACAAAGTAAGATGAATCAAGAATATCTTGTTGCTGCACAAATATCATTCACGAATAATCTTTACTGTGTTGCCAAGGTTTCGTTCCAACAGAACCAAAGGCCAGGAATTCTCCAAAAATTTCCTAAATAAAGTATTATTTGATCTAAATCGGAAGCAGTTCAGAATTCACTTGATATACCGGTATGCAAAATGTCGCGTTGGCATGCAGGATCAAAGCATATGTAACTACATCGGTTGCGTGTTGCTCATGCACTTCACCTTACTGTGTGCCAAACCAACACCGAGGCCCATCAAAGGTAAACAAGCTTTCGAGTGCTGTTTTCTTGTTTTTTTTACATGCTTGTGCAAACCACCTGGTCCACCCAAGGGTAGTAACTCGTCAAAACACTCCGAAAGAAGTCCTCACTGCGGTTGTTTTTTTTGGCGCTTGTTTCCACTTACTTCATTGGAAACTAACAAGCTCAATTCTTCCTGTGCTTGAAATAACACGCTTCATACAAAAACAAGTAAAAGTGCGCGAAGGCAAATAGTATTGAGTGTCGTTGACCACGGTTTTATAACACTTCTTTTTCATCATTTTGTTTTGTCAAAATTTTTCCTAACCTATTCATAGAACCTCCTCACTTTGCAGACAACTCGGTAAACTGCCATTTGCCCATTGTGCGTAAACCGGACCTTACTTATCAAGGTCCTGTTTCACATGTCACGGCAGTACTTCTTGTGCATGCCCCGCATCACAAAACTTGGTCTCAAATTACCTGGCAACGTTGAGAACAAGCTGCAAGGCGCGAACAACGTTGCGCCATGTTGCGTTCGGTTCCGTTTGCGATTTGGCAACCGGTAATGAGGGCATATCACGAACACGGGAATTTAGCAAAAAGCGATACTGTAGGTTCAAACAGTAGCTTTCCCATCAGGGAAAGTGCTAGAGCCTGGCATACACCTTCGGCCTATAGTTTTGCATAACGATAACCACAAGCAGCGGTCTGTGTCCAGACGACGGCGAAAAGACCTGAACTTTCATTGGGCAATGGCTTCGCAATTTTAAATGGAAGGAGGGAAAGCTGACGAAAGCCGCACAATAAATACGATCGACTCAACCGAACGACGGTTTGAAGATATCTATAGTAGCTTCTCTGAATTGTCAAACCACCCTTTTTTGCAAAATAAATTAATGCCATTCTTTTTATGTAACAGGCGGTCCATAGAAAACACTTTCATCATAAAAAACATTTTCTGCGTATGTCGTTCTGTGGCTTTCTGATGATCTGATTATTACATCCGGATGTACCACATCCTGTTTTTTGCGCCAAAAAAAATCTGGTAGCATTTTTCAAATGCTGTTGGCATTCTTTGTCCTTTGAGCATGACCTACGAGATCTAAGGCGCGAAAACAACAATACACCGTATCCCCAGATCACCCTAAACTGTTGTGCAACGCAATGTCAGAGTGCGCATGCTATAGAGAAACAGACTTGTTGACTTAAGCTTGGTCAAAAAGTGTTTGTAATAACCACGAACGGATGTGTTAGAGCTTAAGGGTAGGCTCGACATATGGTTTAACGCACATACATCGTTCAGTTTGTTGGGTTGCCGGTGCGCGTACAGCAGAAGCAATTTCCGGGTGCCTCTTTTTGTTGTTAAAGCTGTTTCGAACCAGAAATAGGCACTGCAAGTGTGTCGGTAGCGCATGTTTCTCTTGCGTACTTGTTATTCCTAGGTTTAATTCGGTGCACCGTCGGCCACCAGGGCCGGTGTGAAAAATTAAAAAACTACCAAATATCACAGCAAAACAATAAAAACTTGAGAAGCTCTACTTCCGGTATACGTTATTGGATCGCAGTTGTAAGGTTTTGGCTGCAAATCATTTTCAAGCAATTTTCAACACAATCAACCAACCCTGCTTCAATTATAACTTTCCTGCAAAAGGTTCAAAGCAACAACAAAGCTATATTGCAGCGAAGTACCCGCGGGTGCACACGCATAATCAACAATTGTCAAAACTTTTGACATGCGACAAACGCACGCAATTCAGCACATGGCTGTGACAATGAAACAATAGCGTAACGTCACAAACAGATTTTCTGGTGCACGTTCTGTACTGCTGGAACAGCTGTCTAGACTTACTTCACCAAACAGACTTCAAGTAATGTTTCACAGCTGAACCTTGATAGAGCCCAGCTCCTGCCTTGCTGCTCGGTAATTGCGCATTCCAGGCTAAATTTTAGTTAAAACGTTTGTACTAACACTTTCTTCTGCTCTCCAACCGCCCGTTTGACTGCAAATGTTTCGGAATCTTTGTGAAAAATTAATTCGAGACCAAAGTTCAAGTTGAGATGTTTATTTAGCGTACTTTCAGCTCAGTGCAATGACTGCTGATTCGTACAAAAAAAACACAACAGAGCTTGAAAACGGTTTGGGTGTGTCACGTCTTTATGTCAATATGACACAACAACACGACAGTTATGACAACTATATCTGAAGTAAACACCATGTTTGTCACCATAAATAGCAATATTTCCATATTAGTTCACAAAAGTAGAAAGCAACGATATTCTCGCCATGAAGAAAACGCACCATTGAGCCTAATGCACTTCATATTGGTGGCGAATTGCGAAGTGCTTGAAGAGTCAATAACAAGGTGTGGGGATGCGCTCGTCGGTAGTTTTAGGAAAAGGGTAATATTCGCTCACATTTCCGGAAAATTTCTGAAGACTTCATAACAATCTTGATCAGACGCTTCTATTTTATATTAATATTTACGTTATCAATGTAGATGTCAGTGTAATGTCTTCCAAGCCAACTTTTGTTGAAGGTTTTCAAGCCAATGACGCTTTTGATATGCAGTGAACTTCCGAGACCGCTGAACAAGTAGCCAGTGCACAGTTGAATACTTCTCCATTTCTTAACTTCGAAAATAAGGTGAGCTTGCGGGTTTCGCTTACAGCAACAGTAATAGCCGAACCTATAAGCTACAGGTCACCAGCGTCATATCCTTTTTAGATATATGTTATCGTTATTGCGAATGTGAAGAGGTTGCACAAGCTCGTTTTAAAGCATTTCTGAATTGAGATAAAATCAATGTTTCGTTTGTTCATGTTTTGCAAGAATAACTTCATAAACAGACTGAAGGTCTGGAATAATTCTGTCCAGCTAAGTCAATGTGGGTTTGCAAGCTTGGTAACTGTTACAATATGATCGACAATTTTAAACAGTACCCAACACCACAGTGTGGTTCTGTGGTTCCTACTCCTAAAAGCAGTTTTCAAGCGCGTCCATGTGCTATTCAATTTACTCAATCGACATTTTGCAGCGTTCATCCATTTGAAAACTTCCTAGGCGTGGTTATGCGACTCAGCGATTTCTGCATGATTTGGATTCGGAAGGACACTATTGTACAGGTGCTTCGTGTCGCCTTAATTATGTCGCCATCACCACCACCATCATCACCAATAATACATGCAAAGTTGGCTCTGTTGGCTTGTAAGTGCAACATTCATCTACAACAGCTTTGTCCAACCCAAATGTCTCACTTATACAAAAATTATGTCACTATCTTAATCAGGGCCGCACACTGGCTAACATATTAATGAGGGCCGTAAATTGATTGGCTTACTTTGATGTTAGCAAAATTAATTTAGCTAAAGCTAACGTCCTGAAAGCGATCGAACCCTAACCGCAGTGGTAACAGACGTGATAAAGTGGCACTGACGACCACCTTCAACAAAAATGTCAAATTCAAGATTATCAAAATGAGGACAAGTTGTCGGTATGTAGGATATTTTTATTACAGCGAAAACCTAACCTGGGCCGCACAAAACCTTCGACTGGGCCGCATGCGGCCCGCGGGTTGCACATAGTTGATTTACAACCAAATCAGCAATAGATTAAGCGAGTACTAAACGCTGCTATTTGCATTACGATGTTAACGTTAACTGTAGTTAATAGCCGAATACCTTCAGTTGTTCACCGATTGTTGGCATTCCGAAGCGTGGGTGGTACGCAAAAAGCGGAAATAGTGCAGCGGTCTCCCCACATTTCTCAGCAACGTTTTAAAAAATTACGCAGCAAGCTGTTGTTAAACTAGGTATTCCTGACGCCTCCCAAGCTCCGATACAATAAAAACTGAAGCGTATCTTTGCCAGAAAGAAACAATCGCGACGACCGGTTGACCAATTAACTCGATCGCGCACACCGGAAGATTGCCGTTCGATTCCCACCTTATACACGGCTTGTTCTCGTTAGAAGATTCGCCTTCAAACGTTACTGATTTTTGGCTCGCACTCAGCACCCAAGTTTCTTAAGAAAGCAGGTGAATGTTTTCAGCGGGTAACCATTTCTTGACGGTTTGCATAGAGTGAAGATCAGTATGGCCCTGATTTCGAATCACTCACGACCCTTTCGGTTTCCAATGCTTGTGTTCCATGCCTCTTTGCCAAATAGCCAAGACCTGAAGTCGATCAACGAACGCAAATAGAAAGGCCTCGAGTCCNAGACGATCTTTTAAACTGCTTATATTTTAGGCATCGACGTTTTCGAAAGGGCGAACAAATTTCATCATTTATCAGTTACAAATAGCAGCCTTTTCGAAAAGGTCAAACACCATTGCAAACACGCTCTAAGAGCCATATGCCACTCTGCTGGAAGCAGAAGTTGAGATTGGTAAAACTATTCACTTGCTGCTCCTCATTTTTAACTTGTGTATCCGTTTGGTTGTTCAAGCGTGGATTTCATAAATCTATTTCTTTCAAGCACACGTACGTTTATCCGAGGTGGAAATTCTTTCGAAGAGGTCATAAATCTGAAACATTTGTGCGTTTATGACATAAATGTCAAACCTTTGTACGTCTATGACAGAAAAAAGTTTCGACGTAGGACGTGCATAATTCTTGGGGGAATAAACAGGGGTGTAGTGGGGCGGGAACTCGTGGCAACGGTGTTTCCGCATCTTTTTCGTGTTTTGCTTTAAATTGGCTAGTTTTTTAGGGTGCGTTCCCACACCTATTTTGTAAGCACTACATCCCTGAGCAGAGATGTGCCACTGTGCTGTTGGGTGACCTGTTCTCACGAAAGGCGTAGCCAGGGCGGTCAAGGGGGACATGGTTCCCCCAAATTTCTAGCATATCTTGTCATTTTGTGCTCGCTTAAAATCAAAAGGTTTGGCCCAAAAAAATTTTTGGGGCTGGCTACCCCACTGGTTCTTACCACGATTACTTTGGCTTCAGAGAAGCTCTTTAGAAGAAAATTACAGGATCTATTGTTAATTTTAAAACCAAACATGGCCAAAGGCATCGTTAGTGTGCAGTCCCGTCGCCATGGGGGGCCTTGGTGGGGTTAGCCCCCCAAACAAAGCTCCAAGCCCACCCAAATTGAAATATGAAACACTATCAGTTAGTGGAATTTTTGTCAAATTTGAATGACAATCCTCCCTGCACGAACGTAAAGCTCCCCCACACAAACGAAAAGCTCCCCTATTGACGACTTCCTGGCGACGGTTCTGTCTGTGTGTCAAGCACAGTTGCGGTAACAACTCTTGACCCATTTAAAACATTTAACTTGAGAAAACGTTTCCTCACCACTTGAACGAGGCAAAAACGACCGTTGTCACGATCTTGACGTCGTTCGCCAAACTAAAGTTCAGGAAAAGTACCGCTTCGTGTAACAATCATTTTCATTCCGAAGTTAATTACATACTTAACAACAAAGCTATCCAACCCTTGCAGGAAGATGCAGCTATATTTGGGTATTGACGTCGCTTTGACTGGAAGAGAACACGCGAAAGTTTGCGCCCTATTTCACAAATACCACCATTGGGAATGAGGACCAAACGGCAAAACTTTCGCTTGTCGACCCCCCACCAATGCTGGGTCTGCGCCAAGCCCAGCGATGTCAGGCATCACAGGAAAGTTTGTGGCAGACATCATATCTTTAAATAGATTTAACAGATTGCCACGCATTGCATTAATAAGCTGTTTAAAACGTTTAACATCCCACATTATTTTCTGCCCACGCAACACATCGCCACCCACAGAAATTCAATGAAAAATTGTGAAGCGACATCTTCATAATTGTTGTTTTATTTCTGTAACTGCAATTCAAAGTGCTTCAGCGACTACGGATTTTTGCCAAAGGATTTGAGCAGTGTTGAAAAGCGCACAAAATTACTGAAAGTGAAATCGATTTGGAAGGAAGTGCTGGCGCAGACAGTCAAAAAGCAACCTGTTGGTCAACAACATTTTTGTCTTTTTTTTCTATTCATCAACAATGCCTGCTACAAAAGGCTATGCTCCAGAGTGTAACTCTGTATTAATTCAACTATTTCCTGTAAAAGCTCCGTGTTACTATGTTTTAAACGAAATGAATTGCGCGATAAGGTTTCGAAAAACTGTATATATTTGCACCAGCAGCCCGGTGCTAAGATGGGTACGACGGGATTTGCATTCAACATTTCTGTTCACCACAGTTCACCAAACTACATCCGGCCATGCAAGCAGCAGCTCAGTGCCCGCCGTCTTTCCCACGAAATCATCCCGGTGCGACACCCCTGCCCACCATGCTCGGGGCTCTGATGCTTTCACCAGACCAAAACAGCGGTTTGCGTTGTACCACATCAGCCCTTAACTGCGGCAAGCGACCTCAACTTGAATGGGTGGCTCGTTTTGGGCTAACAGCAAACAGACTTCTTTTTCAGCTTAACTCACTGCAAGTGCGTCGCACGTGGCTGTTATTTAAGGATATTATCTTTTGTTCACGTCTGTTTGGACATGAACTTTGGGCTAACTGAAGTAAGCTTGCTGCAAAGTTCTCAATGCACGTCGGAAGTCGTTGCATCAAAAGTAAACCTGTCTGGCGATGCCACATTTCAGCATGTTGCTGCCCTGCCTCCCAAATGAAAGAATGCTTTATGCGACTAAATTCAAGCAGTCTTTTAAAAATCAAAAAGCTTAGCTAGGGTCTAAGCTGATCAGAGCAGTACAAGTAATATTCTACCGTCAGAAAAAGTTTCATTAACATTCATGCGTCACCTTTTCCCAAAAGCTTTTTGTATTTTCTGCCCACGCAAAGACCAATTTTTCCAGGTAGCAACTAGTTTTGTGAAGATCATTAGGTGTAGCTCCCAGTGCAGCATGCAAAGATTACAAATAAATAACAAATTTGTTTCGGCTTCACATGCGAAAGGATGAAGCGCTATAGGTGCAGGTCTTATGACTCACACCATTATGCACTGCTGGCATTTAAAACACAAATATTTGCCGAGAACCCTGGATACACACATATTCACTATTCAGGTACCAATATCAAACGAACCCTTCCTCTATCATACATGTATTCTACTGCGTGAAAATAGCTCTTAGTAGATTTCAGCAACAAAATTCTCAGCCCTGCATTTTAATCTCTTTCTTTCTGGCTGGCAAGCATCCACAAACGGGACGTGCTGCTCAAACAGTAACTTCGCTTTGTCTTTGCTGTAGCGCCACTTCTCACAAGGCACGCTGTCGTTTCTGTTGCGTCCATCATAATAGACGACCTTCGTAAGATATGACTCCATCACTGCCTTCAGGAAATGTGAAATCTGCAAGGCACGCCACCCAAACGTCAGGATTCATTCCCGGACATTCACAGTGTTGCTGAATCAATCGGCTTCATTCACGAATCACCCAAGCTTTCTCAATAGTTGCTACACGGCCAGAACCCATACAGCACCGCAGTCATTTATGAATCATCTTACCTCCATTGTTGCAGAACAAATACATATCGACCGGAGGTGGGGAACTCCTCCACACAAAATGGCAACAAGAGCGAAATACTGCAATGTTATTGATGGGGAGCTGTTACGTGAAGGGTAAATCTCAGTAAAAAACACTTCCTTCGTGCTACGAATGCAAAATAAAAGGGTTGGGCGTTGGCTTCACTTCATGTTGAGTTTAGATCAGTGGTTCCCAACGTTTTTTTCTGTATTCCTCCCTAAACAAAACAGAAATTTTCATTTCCTCCTCACCATAAATCACAAAAAAAATACGCACCGCGAAGGATGTAACAAACTATCGAGCTTTGTGTGTTTTAGCGTTTTGCGGATACCTAGATCTGTATGTTTTGGGTACGGTTGTTGCAGTGGTAAGGACAAACAGTCTACTACGTAACCGTTGCAGTTAGACTTATTTTCACTTGCCACAGAACAAAGTGTCAGTAAAAAAGGAAATACAATCTTTCCTGCATTTACCCCGAAAGCCATGTCATTCCAATCAGTGGCGTAGCCAGCCCAGAAATNTGGGGGAGGGGCCAAATGTTTGATTTCAGGGGAATAACACTATTTTGTTTGGAAAAACGCCTCTCAAACCACAAAATGACTATTTTTTTAATTTGGTGGGGGGAATGGCCCCTTTTCCCCCCTGGCTACGCCTATGATTCCAATATGATGTTACGAAGCGTTTTGAATTTGTACAGTTCTCGACTAATAAGCAACGTTTTCACCGAGACACTGGTGTTTGCAATGCAAATCTTTACCACAATAGCCTACGTCAAGTCAACGTTCTCCATTTCTGCCGTCTTAGCGCTGTTGCATCACATCATCAAATAACCTGGCAATAAAGCTCAATTCCAGTTAAGAGAATGTAGAAATACAGCCATGCGCAGAATCCACAGCAGATATTTATTACACTAGCATGCACGTTAAATTAAAAAAAATTAAAAAAACACAAAATTGCTAGAAACGCAAGATCTTGGCGGCAGCAGAAAAATCAAAACTTACAATATTTTTCCCTCCCCAATTGCTGCCGCCCTTAGGCAAATTCCCTCCCAAGATTTAAGAATTCCTCTGAGTGTGCCAAGTGGCTCAGGGTTGAGAACGACTGGTTTAGACGGCCAAGAAAGGCGTGTTGAGGCGAAAGCAGCAGTGGAATTTTTCGAGTGCTTGCTGTTTGGGCATATCCACGAAGAATCATACATCTGCACTGAGCTTCGTGTTCCACAGTTAGGTTTCTCGGCCAGGGTGAAGATTTCCTTAGTCGCTATGGCCTTTCGGCAAGGAAAATCCAAAGCGTTCCCTAGAAAGGCGCTCAGCAACACATATTAGCAATACTTCGCTCTTACATTTGTAAGCTAGCTGCTGTGAAGCCTGGTTTGGAAAAACACTTCATTCTTTGTGCTGCTTCGAAACCAGTGGCGTGAGTTGCTGCTTGCTGGTGCTTTCCTGCGCAAGTCGAACAGATTCAAGGCAATCATACTCACACCCACTAAATATCGACCCTGCTATTGTTCGTTTGTTTATGACGAAGTTTTCAGACGCAATGCAGAGGTTTCATGTAATGCGCGTAGTAAGCATATATGCACGCAATTAATTCAAAACTATTTTTAGAATTTGTCACTTAAGACAGAATAATGCCAGTTTTTTTCTTTTTCAAAAACACCTAAATAAAAGTACCTGAAAAATCAAGTGACTTCAGCATCACCACGCAAATTTAGAACATTTCAAAAGCAGACTTTGCAGTTTACTGTAACAAGTCACAATCCATTCAAATAGAAATTCATTTTCATTTTGCGCTGGCACTGAATACAATAGTACTTGGCGGCCAACCTGTGTCTCGCGAGCATAGGCGTAGCCAGGGGGAGCAAAGGGGTCATGCCCCCCAAAAATTTTTAGAAAACATAGTCATTTTGTGCTTTGAGAGGCGCTTTTCCAAACAAAATAGTGTTATTCGCCTAAAATCAAACATTTTGGCCCTCCAAATTTTTTGCCCCCCCTCAAATTTCTGGGCTGGCTACGCCACTGCTCGCGAGCCACATCACATGCGGCTCTTTACCCAGTTTCGTGCGGCACTTACGTGATTATAATATACCAGAAGTCCCACTAAATAACATCAATAACGATAAATCCCTTGCAAATTCTTGTCACGGTCATGTTGGTGGTGTGTGATGTTTACAATAAATCTAGCTAAGCAAAAGTGTGTGAGTGAGGAAGAGATGGGGTTATGTTCATGTGTGCCCATTTATGATGTTGCTCTTTGCTGTAACACAGTAATAAACGTGGCTCTTGGTCTCTGACTAGTTGGCCACCCAAGCAATAGCACGATACGTACTTCTAAACAAAAGGCCACTTCATAAAAAAACACAGGGATTGTGGACATATCACAATGCTAAATAGGTGAACACTTGAATGCATAGGCAGCAAGGAAAGATTCACAGCTCGGCACAAATTAGTTATTTGTGACTACAAAATCTCACAGTTAAAAAAAACTATAGGCATGGCATGTTTCCACGACCATTCGGAAATGAAGAAACATTTATAACTTAATTTGCCCAAGTGTAAACAACACTTGGCACTTCGCACAGAGTTTGTTGAAGACATATAGTGACAACATAAGTTGACACTGATTAGTGACATAGGCAGTTAGCAATATTAGGATAACAATATGAAGAGTATGTTTAGTTAAGCACGGTATCTACTGTATGGACCAAGAGTTAGTTTTTAGTTTCACCAAGAATTAGTTTTTCGTTGGAGAAATTTTTCAGCCATTAGCATCAACTAGTTATATGTTTCAGTCTTTTATTTATTTGAGTAAACGTATTTTTTGAGTAAACACTTATTTCATGAGTCAGTTTTTTTGTCGCCACTAGTATTCTTGACGTCAGTC
>JGI24158J21664_10011353_pt1 | contig 11853 bp, 7 predicted proteins | sample Ectturendosymbi3_FD_21664 | JGI IMG/M metagenome (IMG submission 21664)
GCTGCTACCAACAGTTTTCTTCGGCTCGCAGGCGCCGCACTAATCAACGCGTGAGGAATGCGCGAAACTCGGCCGGAGGAATTGCTTGGACGTAACAATTCATGTGCTCAATTTTTGTAAGCCTGCATGGTACTCTAACTTTAGCAGGGTTCCTACGCAGTCTTGAAAAATATGGAAAAAAAGTTTGTCATTTTCCAGTCTGGAAAAGTCTGGACAAAACTTTTTATTGGTTTGTTAGTATGGAAAAAGAAAATAATTTTCCAGACTTGATCTTTTGACATACATTTTCATAACATTTTATTCAAGACTGTTATATTTTTACATATATCGTATTGAATATTACCATGCCTTCATTTGACATGGATAGGTCATACGGAAATGTTAGGTCTGGAAAAAGTCCATAAAATGTCTTGAAAAAGTCTGGATATTTATTTTCAAAATTGCGTAGGAACCCTGCTTTAGTAAGTTGTCCTGTAGTCGTATCAACACAACGGTCCACTTGTTCGATTGATGTATGATCAGCGTTCCCCGTGAAAAAATCAGCAAAGGCAAGCAAGGTTTTATCGAAAGGGTGATTGATCGACTTGGGCGAGATCCTAGACGTTTGCAGCTCTTGTTTCTAAGTGACGCTGACAAGCAGTGTTGCCACTTCTGATGTTTTAACATCAGATCTGACGTTTTGAAAGAAATTTCTGGTGTCTGATGTTTTGGCGAAAAATCTGATGTTGACTGGGCTGTTGTTTTTGTTTTCCACATTTCCTACTCTTTAGGTTGAAAAGAAGTTACAGTAGCCTACATTCATAATTTTTAAGTTTTTTCCTTCAGTCTCTCACCCTCATGTGTGCTTGGATATCGTTCCACCAAACTGAAGAGTCAAGAAGCTCCTTTTGCAACGTGGGCTGGACATTTTACGTTACGCACGACCGACTTCTCCATTTGCAGTAGCATACTGCATTCTCCAACGTGGAAAAGTCGGTCATGCATACGACACTTCGCTACATTTCGGATTAAAGAGGTTCATCGCGCTGTGTTAGATGTTAACAAAAGAAGCATTTAGTTGATTTTAAACTGTAACGTAAAAATCTGATGTTGAAGTAGGTAACAATGTGTTGTTAACGAGACTGATCCCAGTGGTAACACCGCTGGCAAGTCTTGCTAGGTAAAATAAAGTCACAATTTGTGGTTTCGTTTAAAGACCATGGCAATGCTTCTTTGCAAAGAAGTACCCTGCTTTTAAAATCTGCAGATGACCTAATGTGAAAATTATTGTATTATACCTGGCTATGGCTGCCACGAAGCACATTTTTGTGACCGTTGTTGTAAGATGGGACATTTTCTTTGTGGCGTAGTCGTGTAGCAAGGGAAAAGTGTTTCGTGAACGTACATCTGCATTGCATCGTCAGCAACCTGAAAAAGATTAGCAAGATGTTGACGTTTCCCCCCCTGGAAACATTTTTGTGGACGCCCATGTAGAGCAGTGTTATGCTGCCACTGCAGGAATAGGAAAGGTTACCAACTACTTCGTGGCGTATTCATGTTCTTTCACTATGTATGCTTGAACCATAGGCCTTTCCCATACAACGCAAAGTTTAGGATGGTTTATAAATGTGTTTGTTGCTGTTTTGCAAATGCAAAACTTTAATCTTTCTTTCCTTAACGGTGTTTGTTCTTTTTTCTGCTTGTTTTTTTCTTTAGCTTCTGAGAGTGCGAGCATCTATGCCAAATAAGCTAGCAGCATTAAGACTCAATAAAAGTTTTACGTCCAAGGTGCAGGATGTGGTTTCAGCACAATCAGCATATACTTTTTTCTAGCAAATAAAGCACCAACGCCATCTGACCATAGCGCAGATTGTACGACACCATACATCCAATCAATGGAAATTTGTTTCAGTGTCGTCTGATTGCAATTTTAAAAATCGCGAAATTTCCCACGTCGTGGAAACTGATTAACTATCACAGTGGTTTCCAACCTTTTTCATGCAGCGACCCATTTTGCAACCGAATTTTACCCAACGACCCTCTTGCGAAAATTTCCAGTCAGGCATATGAAATGCAGTTGTGTTTGCACAATAGAAAATCACAATGACTAAAAAGTAACGTACGATATCACTATGATGAACAAAGAATCATTATTATTCAATGCATGCACCTGGCAGCATCAGTGAGAGAAACTTGTACTGCATGCAAATCACTCCACAGCACAACTCATTGAAAACTAGAATAACTTTCAAGTTACCTGCCGCATTCGGATATCTAATTTACAAACACAGCACATTCTTACGTCACAAAGTTATTCGTGCTTTGGCAAACGCAACAGTACTCTACATCGTCATAATCACACTCAAAACTCTGTAATAGTCAAATGCGCGTTTTCAAATGAAAAAGTGGGTTATCATTTTTGCCAGGTGATCCTATTATTTTGGCTACGACAAAAAGTGGTTCCATGTACGAATTATAAAATATAGAAGTAATTATGAATATTTTTATCAGAAGCTCTCGCGACTACAAAAATGGCAAACGACCTCCACGGGGATCCGACCCCAGTTTGAAAACCACTGGTCTATCAAACGTAATTCTGTACTAGTGTTTGGGTAGGCGTTTGTGCAAGAGATAAGTTACTGCTGCAAGCTGAAATTGACTGCATTGTTTTCCGTGGGCTGTGCGATCTACAAGCAGTGCATGCAGAACCGTTGGTCCTTTTGCAACAAAACCGCTGGTATTGCTGCAAAATGCTTTTACTTCTCAGCGAAAAATTTTGTGAAGATTGCAGGCGGAAAGTTCACGTAATACATAAATCGAGAATCATTACTCTGGAAAATGCTGTAGTTAAGTCATTCACTTAAAACACCTGGTCGTGCTGCAACCTTCCATTAATCGGGCTTGCTTCCTAAACTTCAATTGTTACACTAAAGAAAGGTGTATTTTCACTCTGCAATGCATGGCTTGTCTGGCCACCAGCTAAATACGAATTTTACCATCACCATGGTCTAACCCGTCGTGTGCGACGATGGGCACGGCGGCGCTCACAGCCCTCCCGGAATGATTGTTTGGATGTTGTTTTCCAGTTTCAATGGCTGACTTCCACTCTCTTTTATTGCAGGCGAGTTTTCCCCATGAAGTATCTGTTTGCTAAATGCGTTTAAGTCACGCTTTAGCACGTCCCGGAAACGCAGTTTTGGACACCCAGTCGGTCGGGGAGCATTGGGTAGTTCGCTATACAGAACTTGCTTCGGCAGGCGGTTTACCTCCATCCGGCACACATGACCAGCCCATCGCAGACGTCGGTGTTTGATGATGGTTATGAGGTCGTAGGAACCAGTCGAAGGTCGTGGGAACCAGTACTAAGGTATTGGGCACGCGGTCCCCCCAGGACAGTCCCATGATACAAATTTTACCAGTGATTTGTAAAAACAATTTTTACAGTATTTCAAACTCTTGGAAATCCCCAGTCACTACTTTTACTTAAAATGAACTTTTCTCATTCGTAACTGCGAAATGTAAGAAAATGGCGAAAATACCAAAGATTCTTTTAGATTTCGCCGAATAGCAATTGGCTTTCATTTAGAAACATTGCATGACTTTTAAGGTTAAATCGGATTGCATGCTGATGTCACCCATGTTTGGTTTCATTTTCGTGGAAAATGTTAAGCCAAAAGTATTGTTTAACTTCCCGGTGTAAATTTTGCATTGCTACATACCTAACAATTTTCTGACATCTTTTTGCGGCCTTTTGGAGTAACACTGAATCACTATACTAGAACGTTGCTGGACAAGCTGTAAAAACAGGTGGTATCTATTGATCTATAAGCTGTCAGGAGAGTTGATGTCACACACACAAAAAAACAAACATTTGCAGTCTACAGATAACGAAGGATTTTCGTAAGATTAGAAATCATCAGGAGTAACTATAATGTATTGTTTTACTGGAAGCTTGGTGCTTATTGCCTTGTTCCAACTGTTACTACTTAAAAGAGCAATTTCAAAGACCGATACATCTGGCGCGATGAAGGTATGTTGTTCAATACTCTAATCTTTAGAGTTTTATTATTATTGTTATTGCTACTTTCTTGTATATTGCACAAATGTTGTAGCATGTGATTGTTCGAACTTTTTTTTCAATTTGATGTTTAATCTATTTTACCGTGCATTTTTGTTTTGTTGCAATTAACATATTCCCAGATTCACTCATATCCTCATATGTATTGTCATTGTTTGAAACTGGGCCGCAACCAGCTGATATTTTTGAGGAGGGGGAAAATTATTGTAACTTCTGTTGTACTATATTCGATTTTTGGGTGGGAGGGGAAAAATAACTTGTGTAACTTGTTGCTGTACCTAACAACTAAAACTTGTTTCTGGAAAATTCGATATATGCTTGTGCGGATTTGTTGCGGCCACCTACCCCATGTACACAACTTAAACAACGTTTCGAATGTGATTAAGAGCCGCTAACAGTAGATTCCAACTCACATCACCCACCTTTCAGTGATACCTACTGCTTATTAATTACAGTTCTGACCACTTCCAATCGTGTTCAGTTCTAATTTATCTACTCTTTCCGTATATTGTCTGTTGAAGCATTACATGCGCGTGAACCAAAAATATACATTGCAAGAAATGCGCACTTCGTTTTCAAAACAAAGAAAAATTTTGGAAGGACTTTGTCCTTATAGTTGTTATTCTTCCGAAATATCTGCAAGTCTGAAATCCCAAGAGAAAGTGAGCAGAACGTCGTTCCGTTTATGTGTTGTAACCGAAATTTTCCTGATGTCCTAGCCCTACAGTAACTTATGTGAAAAATATGACAGAAGTTATGTAAGTGCGAACCGAATTTCCCAATTTAAAGTCCAATATTCTGAGTAAAATTTGACAGCATCCGTTCCAATTTTCTGTTTTTCCGACTTTTAATTTCCAACCCAAGGTGTTCTTTACTTGGCCAATTTTACCGTCCTATAAGCCCGTCACTGGTTTATTAATTTGGCGTTCTATCGAAATGTGAGAAAGGTCCTATGTTGAATTCTGAAAGCTATCTAGAGCAGCGCTCCTTAAAGTTTTTAAGCCTCGATATCTTTAATCAAGTTAAACAAAACTTTTGACAATACACAAAGCAGTTGAAGAAAGTTGTGCCCAATTTGGACTTGTTTATCGCACTTGTGGTTTCAACCTAGGAAATTAATTCTGTTGCGGAATGGCGTGCTTTGGGCTATGGCGATATGCTCTCAAACGAACTGTCTCAAATGAATTGTTTCAAATTAAATGGTCTCAGTTGTCTGTACATCCATTCTTACACATCACTATCAATCGAATGGAATCATTCACCGCAAACAATCGGACACTACGATGTTTATCCAGTACATATTTCGATTACTGAGCAGGTACTAAGGTATCTAAAACCTTAGAGAACTGAGGTATCTTGAGCTCTTATTCAAATAGAATCAAATAGGGTCAATTCTGCCACATCCGCTGAAAGCACGGGATGCCCAGGGCAAAGTCGTGACCGCGAGGCCCATAAACGCTTAGCGCAACTGCGTATAGCGTTTCACATGCCCTCGCTTCAACTTTGCAGAAGCATCGGTCAAAAACGTCAGTCAAAACTGATACGATTTGGCAGCCTACACTTCAGAGACAATTGGGGATGGCCATGTACGATCTACATGGTTTTAAGATGGTCTGCTTTTATTGGTACCAAGGGTTTCAGCGATTTTGGTTTGATTTGTGTGTACAGTTATAAGAAATTTTATTGATAGAATTTTATTGGCAAGCACCATTAGTAATCCAGATGGCTGAAGAAATTTAGCAAACGTCCATAGTTTTTATAAAATACTTAAAACTGTTAGCTCACTTTCTGTTTCTCTCTAAATAAGACGAACTGTTGGGACATTTTCACAAGAATACATCCTGATCCCATAACAATCGATGTTCTTATTAAGATATGAACTGAAGTACAGCAATTTGGTTCTGGAAGTAGGAACAACTGGTTCAACATCATACACGATCCTTTTACTTTCGTAGTTTTTACGTAGATCTTGTTAATTTGAATGCATTTTTTCTTTTGAGCAGGAAACCTGCACGATACGACAAGAAGTGCCAACGTTCCTTGAAGGACAATGTAAAAACTTCCCACAATTATTCGGCATGTCTTTCTGCTGGTATCGGAGTCCAAAGTAAGAAAAGTTTTACTGACTGCAATTTTAAAGATAAGTTTATTGCTTCCTTTCAAATTGCAGTCGAACTGAGAATCATAATCAACCAAAAAAGTGTTTCTTCTTCTCGGGTTGATAATTACCAACGTCCATTTTCCTTAGGTTTACTGTATGCCTACTGACAGGTAAAATACTTCATAATATTTCAGAGACGAAAATAACCAGCCATTGTTTTCCACATTTTCTTCAGAATTCATGTAAGTTGCTTCAGCTTGTTATAAGCAATGCCAGATCCATTTTTGTGAAAATCACCGGTTATTTAAGCTGAAAACCTCTCAAATTTTAGAAGAGAACAAAGTTTTGAGTCATTCAAAAAATTAGCCAAAACTTTACGCCATGTTCTAGTTACACAAACATCTGTTTTTTTCATTTCTACCAAAAAGAACATTAGAACAAAGTCAAAATGTTACTACGCGGTCCAAAATTAAAATTCATATGCTCGTCAAAAGCTGCAATGTTAATTTTATTTATGAAAAGAAAATAAATATCAGTGTGTAAATGGTTAACGGTAACGTCATTTTGTTTTCAAATCTCTACTTTATACTAGCGTATAAGGCGTGATTTAAACTCAAACGTTTGTTTTTTGATAAAAGACCCAAGACATGAATACAGCGAATGCTTTTTGATTCATGTCGTAAGTTATCGTTGGAAATGCAAAACGTCTATGCTCATTTTCTAGAATTTGTCAACGAAAGCTATGTTTTGCAAACATTTCCAACGAAAATTACGTTTTTTGTTTCTGCACATGCCCACAATTAAAAGATGTGAGCAAAATGTGGCGTTCTGATTGATATGAAGCATATCAGCAAAACACATCTCATACTAATCATATTTTTCATTTCTATTCAACGTACAACAACGCTGAATACTCTCCTTGCCAAATAGGAATTAGTTGGCGGTGATGAATGCGTGGATAAAGAAGGGTTCCCATTTTCTTGTGATGTTTACAATCGTGTACGAGCAACGAATAAGCCAATTAACCGGAAATCTCTATTGAGAATGGAGCGCCTTTAAGATTCCATTCCCGATGTTAGCTTATGTAAACCTTGTTACATTATTTTCTTAGGAGTGAGCAATATATTCGCCGACCACACGTTGTCTGCAGAACTCGTGATCCTAACAGTGGAGGTAAGAGGTGCATGCTGCTAATAGGCTTACTGACATAACAGGAGAATCTTTCATATATTAAAACCATCTACTTATACAAATCACAGTGTACGTTTCCGTCATACATGATTTTGCTGCCCCATTCGAAGGCAGTGATCGTTAAATATTTGCAATATGTAATTTTAACAATAGTTTTTCATTGTAAAACTGCTGAGGAATTCCATGAAAATTAATGCAAAATTTTACAAGATCTATATCATAAAACAGGGATTCCCAACCGTTCTCTGACCATGTACCCGTTTAGCGTTTCGACAGATGAGGACGTACCCCTAAACTTTCCTATGACAAAATGGCTGAGTAAAATAACAATAATCCAGTGAATTTTTAACTGAACTTTTAGAAATTTGGAACTATAAAGGTAAACTCCGTCGTTATGTCTTAAAGTTAGTTTGTTGCGGCTGTACAATAAATGTACCCCTTCACATCGGCAAATGTACCCCTAGGGGTACATGCACCCCAGGTTGGGAACCTCTGTTATAAAACCACTTTCCAATATGAAAATTTGTATTTGAATGCTTGTTAACTGTATATGCGCGAGAGTGCGTCTTGCTCAGCTGGGGATTTTGTCGAAGTTTCGTAGCTGTTTTTGAGTTAGGCAGTCATAATGCTGCTTGATGTTGTCTACTGTCAAATGAATGCAACTTTCTTATGTGAAGTTTTGTGGTTTGTAGATTTTCCGAAGAACGGAACCACGTGTCTTGTTCCGCACCAAACTCTGAAAGTGGAAATGGGCAGATGTGTAGAAAGCATGGGAGCATGCAAAGGACCAACTCTAACTGAAAAGAGGCACTTTAAGTGTACTGGTAAAAAAATAAGTGCAGAATTGGTCAAGGTGTCTACTTCTTCACTATTCAAGACTGTCAGAGCGGAATCAGTCAAGCCGTTGGCAGTTGTCGCAGAAGAGTCAACAAATGGAACCTCTCCGATGCGTCTTAACTACGTTTCTAATTAGCCCTTATCTGGAACTTTTCTGTGTATTTCAGAGTGTAGAAAGAATTTTGTAATGGCGTTTTGGAAACGATTTATTTACCTACATTACCTTGGCGAAACAATTTGCTTTACTGCGGCTTTGCAGAAGTACACTTTCAATGCGGAAAACAGTTACATTCCGGGTTATTACGTTTAAAGCTTCACTTGTGAAACAGTTGCTTGAAAGCAGTCAAACGAATGCAGCATTTTTTTCGTTCGGAACTGAAAAGCTCTTTTGAAGCATCATTTCGAGTAATCAACAGACTGGTTTGTCTGCAACAGGAAGCTTTCGAAAAGTGATCAGAATAAAATCTTGATGGTTGTTCGACAGGAAAATGTTTGGCTTGATGAGATTGACAATGTTCCTGTAATCCACCTCTACGATTATGGAAAGCTTGTTAAAAAGCACCACTTTTTTGAAATCGTATTTTTACTAGTGGGATTAATGCTGGGACCGAAATAGGGGACTTGGCGCAGCGCACGATTTCAAGGGATGCCCTATTAGTTGAGGGAATAGAGCCGAACAACAATACCTAATTTATCATGGGCAGTGACAGCGAATGCCATGGCTCTTAAGCACTGTGTTGCAGCGAGTATTTCACGTAGGTGCGAATTTTAACTTGAATATTGAATTGTTAAAGTTGTTGCATTTGGTATTCCTCGGGTGTAGGTGGCTCAGCATAGACGACGTTACTCGAATACCGCAGGACAAACGCTCGACCGCGAGTCATATACTGATAAGCGAAGAAAGGTCCCACATCGAGCTTCTCGCCACACTGCAGAAAACAAAACATTGTTACCGATCTTTCCGTGCAGGCCAACTGAGTTACAATGCTATTTCGAAAGAAATCAGTTGCTGGCATTCCGAGGACTAGTTGCAAAGCCTCAGAGGGAAAGGGTTTAGCGACAACAAGTTGAATCTGTAAAAAACAGGAGCGGTTTAACCTGTGGTAATGGCACCTACGTTAATTATAAGCGTTACTTGAGCGGAATGGTGTGTCCAAAGGCAGCCTTGCAACTTGAGTGTGGTGATGGTCATGGCGCAAATGAGACAAGAATCCACACCAGGCCCGTAACCAGCTTGGGACACCAGAGAGGGCGAAGTGTTTTCTGAGAGGGGCCCAAATTTTGTAAATTATGTGTAATATTTTAAAACTATGTCCAACACATTTTTCCATGGGGGGAAAAAATTTTCCCCTGCGCTCCCCCTAGTTACGGGCCTGATCCACACAATTTGTGTGTTGAATTTTGTATCGAGGCGCAAACGATACTTGAAAGTTTCTTTGTGGACGAACGTCATGCGCGAGCAAAGAAACGACTTCCAATTTATCCATGCAATAAAACTGCCAGCAACAGTACAATGTTCATTTCTAATCTGGCATTGTTGATGGTACGACAACTTAGGTAATTTTCTGAGAAATGGGATTATGCCTGTGTGACCCTGGAAAATCAGGACCCATAAAAATTTTGTTAAATCCTGTAGCGGTCCAAAAAAATTTAAGATTTTTGCTGGACTTAAATTTCAGTCAATGTGTGGCCATTCCCCAAAGTTTCAACTAACTGGTTCGCTTTGCATAAAAGTTTCGTTCTTTCCTAAATAAGCTTCAAGTAGGCTCCGCGTCCTTAGAGGAAAACTTGCATACGTCACGCAAAATTGACAATGACTGGAACGCATTCTTATCTGGGGATTCAGCGAGAAAATACGCTCACCGAACCGATTTAACCTGCTTCCAATGAGTGGTAAGATAATCAGCGAATTTGCCTGGAACTGAGAAAAAACATAACTTTATGTGCTTGGAACTTTGTACAACTAGTCTGCTTGTTTAATTTTGGAACAAATAGTCTGTATTTTTAATGTTGTAAAGAGTAAAGAAAAACAATTTAGGCACCAATTGAATTTTAGCTGCTACAACAAATGCAATTTTAGTTTGCGCCAAGCGAATATGATTGAGATAATAAAACACGCAGAAATCCTTTGACATTTCTGGTATTTCAACTCGTATTTTCATATTTTGTGACAAACACAAAGCAATCTTTTAAAAGTTTTACTTTTTAACATCAACGTTTTTTGAAATATTTTTGCAATAACAAACAAGTGGAATATAGGTTCAACTGCACATATGTCTTTGTTTGTAAATCAGGAACACCAATTCCCATGTAAACGTCTGGCCGTCAACGTTGTATTCCTGCAAAACTCCCCAAAGTTTTTCACAAGAGAACTTTTTGTCTTTCGAGGTTGGAATAACAAACATAAACGGTTTGGCATACTCTCAAAATTTCTCAAATTTTGTTGGACAGTGAGAATTTTTGTCTGTGGTGCTACGGCCAGCACAAAAACCGCACAGAGTATTATGCAACTTAAGTTCAGTTATCTGGCGGTATTTTTATTCAAGGCACCTGGCATACACTTCTCCTGGAAAGCTAAAAAGGAAATTCCCCGATAGATAGTGCATTGTTTCCTACTTCCCTTCTCTTGTATGGGGATGTCACTCCAGTTTTACAAACCTTTGGCGCCATCGCAGGTAGGCAGGCAACTTCATGTACACAAGTTGCTAAAGAATCCTTCTTTGTTCAAGAATGTAAACATTTCAAGACACATTTTATCACAGCTTGCCGTTTTCCAAGATTCTATTGACTTGATAGCTAGGGCAGTGCTTCCCAACCTCTTTCAGCTTGCAATCCACTTTTACTGAAAACTTTCGCAGGGCCTACTATCAGTGGCGTAACAGACGGGGAATGAAGGCAAGCCACCGCCCCTGGGAAGCTAAATCTAAAAACTGGACCCCTTTGGCTGAAATTTTTATATTTAGTCAGTTTTTTTTAAAGGAAAATGTCAGGTACCCGGTATGGACCTGTAGGGACCCGATTTTCTCTGATTCTAGGAAACCGTTGATAGTTTTCCCTGATTCTTGGGACCCGATTTTTAATTCTAAGGACCCGAATGGGGTCCCTAAAACACCTTAAAAAACCTGATTTAGTATTCTTCCGAGAAGTAATAGGAGGGGTTTTCGATCTGGATTGTACGGGTTTTGGGTGTGTTCGGGTTCGGGTAACTAGGGGTTTTCCTCAGCCTCCCTCAGCCCCCGACCTATATTTTCAGTATTTTTGTGTTTTTTATATTTTTTATATTTTTGTGTTTGTGATATTTTTTGATATATTTGTTTTGGCGTTATGGTAATTTTTTTCATTATTAATTTCACATTTTAGAGATAACGTGCAACTATCAGCACATCATAACCTGCCACTGATTGTCAGAGCATGCCACATTTTAATCCAATAAACAAACATTCACCTCTCTGGTGCCGACCAACTTACGCTGACCGCAATTTCGTCATACGCACCTGTAATGTCATGACAGATGATGGGGCAGCACTTTTCGTTTACGTCACAAAATACGCAGCGATGTGTTGCAAAGGGCAAATCTGGCGCGCCCTCAGATTAAACGCTTCTGCGTCGTTGATTGCACTTTCGTCACGGTCGGTAATTTTTGCAACAGAAAAAAGGTATTCCGATA
>JGI24158J21664_10011354_pt1 | contig 11852 bp, 8 predicted proteins | sample Ectturendosymbi3_FD_21664 | JGI IMG/M metagenome (IMG submission 21664)
GGGGGGGGGGCACTAGGGGATTTTTCCAAAATTTTTCCAGGGGGGCCAAAAGTGGTGAAATTTGCTTTTTCCCACTCAAAACTAAAAAAAACATTTTTTGCTGAAAATTTTAAAATCCAGGGGGGCCCTGGTCCTCTTTCCCCCCCTTCCGACGCCAATGACAACACTGAATGGACCAAAATGTAAATGGGCTTTTGCTCCTGCCATTGTTTAATACAATATGCTATAATTTATGTTTTCGCACTACACCAGGTTGCCAAAATTTACGCTTCTTTCAGCGGTTGACATGTACAGCATTATACACGCTAAAAGCTGCCACTGTCCAAATGAAAATCCAGATTTCCGTGAAGGACTTCCGATTGCATTCGGTTGTTACATCTCAGCTGACTGCGGATGGGCGCAGCGAGACATGCAGAAATGAAACAAATACGATTTGACCATTGGGCCGCGCAAAGCTTCTTGAAACAACATGAAACTACCCTTAGGTAAAAACCTTATCTATCATTCTATAGCAAACATCCGATTTTACAGAGCAATTTTATCAACTCAAGTCACAAAACTTGGTAAATATAGTGTTTACCAGCATGTTTAACAAGTTTTTTGACCTCCAAACGCAGCACGCAAACAAAAAACACAGCAAGGTAAATGTACCTTTCACCTCATTCACACAAAAGTCCCAAACTTTCAACCATGATCCTATTACATTTTTCACATAGCAGTTTCACTACCCGAGTACCGGGTGGTTTGTCAGGAAATACGCAGGCAGGCAACCTGGCTGTTTTCGCCAATGTCCCTGTTGCGGTTGTCGTCTAACTTGCTTCTTCAAAAACACTCAAAAGCAGTGCAAAATGGCAACCTGCGGCTCTTTTGCACATCCCAGCGGCTCCAGCAAAATCCGTGCTTATGAATATCACGTACCTCAGGGGTAGGGAACCTATGGCTCGCGAGCCAGATGTGGCTCTTTTGATGACGGCATCTGGCTCGCTTGATATTTTCTTAAGACGATTGTTACGAATGAAACTTTTTCTGTAATTTTCCTACAAAGCCATCAGCAACACCATGCAGCACCAAAAGTCGCATTAACAGTAAGCATGCTAATAAAGAGAAATTCAGGCATTTACCATTGTTTAAAACTGTTGATTTTCCTTAAAAATGCACGGGTTAGTTAGCAAGTTAGTTGCACTATGTGTTGAAAAATATTATATGGCTCTCACGTAAATACAATTACAAAGATGTAGGTTTCATGGCTTCCTTAGCCAAAAAGGTTCCCGACCCCTGACGTATCTGATTAAACATTAATTTATGTTTTGCAATAATGTGTTATATTGTGTGCTACATTGTTAATGTTCAGAAATCTATGCCCAACCACTGCGATGTGACAGAGAAATTAGCACCCAGATAGCATCAGCCGAATATATTTCTCAACTGTGGCGGTGTAAAGCGAAGGACAGGTCTTTGTTTAGAGCTGCAAAAAGTAAAACATAGTCTACAAAAAGGGGCAAATATGGATTGAAAAAAACGGAAAATCGAGGAAGAAAATAGTGACCTCGGACATGAATGGACAGACGTGTTTGAATTTGCTGCGAATAGGAAAGCATTGCCCGTGTGCCTGATTTGCGGCGATGAATTTCCAACAAGCAGAAGTCCAATTTGGAAAGACGACTTTGTTAAGAAACAAGCGCCTTTTGGGGAAAAACACCAAATTGGGAAAAGTAAAAATACCAAAAGCTTGTTTAGGTATTTGAGATAACTTTGGTCATGCCGCCAGGTTACCAAACCTAAAAAAATACCTAACACCAAACCTAAGTTTCCTGTTGTAGCGGCTCATGTGGAAACGGCAGAAAAGCAACCTAATTTTTAGGGTAAAATACCAAAATAAGTTCACAGTGCAGACTAAGTGCTCAGCATAATTTGAAAAATGAAAAATGGTATACAAGATCAAAACTTATCGTTGACCTCAGTGCCAATCGTTGTTAAGGACTTGGGAATAAAACTTGTGGAACATCACACATTTCTGTGTCCGCCAATGGGAAAGTTAAAAACAGAAACTAATCAAAAAAACGAAATGAATAGAAATCTCTAATTGATAATTTAGCGAAGTAAATGAGGTGAGCAACCATGGCCACTGACTGAATCTGCGGAAAAATTACACTGATAGGAATATATCTTTTTTTCAGAAGTTTGGCAGACCACGTAATTCAAAAACTGATGTATGCAACATGTGACGATGTAATGCCAAACGTTCATTCCTTCAATGCAACTTACCTGTGCTCCGAAACTGTCAACCCCGCGCCAGACTCTCTGATTTCTGCAAAAAAATTGGAGTACACTAGTTGTAATAATGCGCTAAATAGATGATTCACTATTACAGGGAAAGCGGATCCATCATTTCTAAAAAAGCCGATGAACAAAAGATTCTGGTGTTGCTAAGAACAAATTTCCTCATAAAATAGTTCGAAGCCGATGATGCAAACATTTCCAATCATGTATCCCGAACGTGTTCGCGCTGCCCTGTCAACAAGGTGAGCAAAAGAACTAAAAATTTGCGTTCATTCACATTTTCGTACCACACTCGATACCAGTAGATGAATAGCGAGTCGTTGACAAAGCATAGCTCAAGAGTATGTATTAATGATTGCCAGCTTATCTGCAGCATTGGAACACTACTGAACTTTCCTGCTTGGCACTGCGTGTATTACCCGGTAGTCCAATTAAGCGATTTGAGTCCATTTTGCACAACGTGGCAAAATCTCTCTGGACGTTAAAATTAATATTTAGATTATAATCGAAATTAACTGAAAATCGAACGGAGCTGTTCAACAGTTGTACAAAAATTTGACCCTTTTAACAGAAGATCATTACTGGTCTAATGCCAATTCATGTTACGAACTAAATTTGCAGAACAGTGTATAATCTTTGACTGAAAACCCCCGCATCTACCAAAATTCAAGGCTGTCCAGGAAAGCCATCTGAACCGATTACTTGGTCTTTGTAAAAGCAACGACGTAAAAGCACAACTCAAAGCATCCCGCGTGAGGCAAGCATTCACAGTACCAACAAGCCACATTAAATGTAAAATTTACAACGTACCTACTCGGTGGAGGCCGATCATCCGGAAACGGTTAGTTTCAGAAAATTAAAAAAAAAACTGTAACGCTGCGAATGGACAATGAAACCGTTGACCAATCCGCTCCATCGCCTTCATGCGGTTGTACCTATAGGGGCTTATCAAGCGAGCAGCAAACTTTGAAATGCGAGTTCACGTCGCGCAAAATTGCGACCAACTCCACAGGATGACCTCGCGGTGGAGTTGACGGGATCGTTAACTGGCTCGTTTGGATAAATGTATTTAACGTTCGCGATTCAGCAAAAAAAAAAACTTAGTTTCAAACCAGATTTTCTTTAACCAGCTGATTACCTATTTCTTCAACATTGATGACACTTCGATCCTCTCCATCCTCGTGGAAGCCTTCATCCCACAACATCAGTCGCCTGTCCGGCGCGGTCCACAGTTTCCTCACGCCGTGCTCGTGCGCGCGCTCTTCCCTTGCGGCACGAACGAAACAGGAAACAGCGAACATTTTCAACAAGATTCGACGCCGCACTGGAGCGACCAAGATGAGATCGAACTTTCGTTGCTGGAGACGCTGAGTGAATGCTGGAAGTACCTGAAGAGCGGTGCGATCGCACATAAACTAACTACTTGACTGTCTCCAACATGAACCAAATACAATAATCACAGGCAGAAAGCACAGGTTTCTTGTCCAGGAGTTTGACTACTAACTCATCTTCCTGGGGAAGTAACGACAAACCTGAACGAAGAGCTTTAAACTGAGTCATCACGTTGGTGAGCACGATACAGACATCAGCGTGCCTGTTGCTTATCCATGCATTTTGCAACTTTATAGCTCAACTGCATTCACCGGGAGTGGTTGAGGTCAAGTCAGGCACTGTATGTTTTTCATAATTTCAGGTGACGATGCTACAAATCAGTAATTGTTGGCCACGAGAGCAAGTTTAGGAGGGAAAGTCACTAGTGGTGCGGAAACCACTCGTTGGTTGATTTTTGGTCATACCTCACGATGAGTTAAATCAAAATCTTAGACATTGTTGGAAAGGTTACCACACAACGCATGTTATGATGAAATATGTGCTCATGTGTGACGTCACTGTGAAGCATGGCAGGAGAAAACACTATTTGAGTTACTTGCATAAAATGAAGTGATTTTTTAAAAAAGTTGTGCGCACGTTGGAAAAATTGCTTCTGCACAAATGTCAGCATGACTACTTTTTTCAGAAGCAATGAAAAACTGGCTTTAACTCCTTTTTTAAGATCCAAGAGCATGCAAACGTCTGAAAGGGTTTTTCTTTGTTCTTCGTCCTCGAAACTTCATTACGCCCATTCTAGCACGATCCGAAATTCACAGCGAATGTTGCTGCAGATATCTTACAACACCAAATTTCAAGTAAAAAAGTTACGACATTTTTTACAACTTGTTTTCGGACAAGAAAAAAAGAATTTTTGTGACAATTTTTTGTGTTCGAACAAGAACAAAAATTACTACTAAAGTTTGGACAGCTACACGCCTGAAACCAGTGAAGATAAGAGGAAACGTTCTGCAGATGAATTGTCGCTCATAACGTGAACTTAAAAAAAAAATTTTGGCCTTGCTTTGCATATTTGGCCTAAGGGTGGGGGGGAATGCGAAAATTTTAGGGGGAATTTTGCAGGTTGCTGAATTTGTGCGTCATTCCGGTATTTTACAAGGAATCCACTTTGAATTTACAAAAGACGTTGATATAAGTGCCTTTCACATTTGTGCCAATTCTCAATGCCAACAAATAAACCAAAAAAGTTGAGGCACTTCGGCAAGTTGTTCCGGGCCTAAGCCTCCCTGTCTTGGGTTGCCCACCTCACGTCGACTATGGCTGCTATAACAGACACTATGGATGTCTGCATTCTTTTTACAAGTACAGTATATTTTAATGTCTCTGAATTAGCCGCCGTACGCTTCATTGCTTTTGTATATTTTCGTACATCCATGGCTAAAACAGACCTGCGCTATCTTGATTGCGAACGCAACAAACCTCCACTAATTACATTGACAGAAACAATTGCTAACCTCTGCGGCAGGTGTCACCAACACGGTGCCCGCGGGCATCAGGTCGCCCGCAAGGACCACGTTGGTCGCCCGCGGGCCTGTTTTGAAAATGGCATTAAGATATAAAGGTTGGTGACCCTTGCTCTACGATATGCTTGTTGATTATAAACGACACTGCAGAAGCTTCTTTGTTACATATACTTTGATTATTATCCAATGTTATGTGAAATCAAAAAGCAAGGCGCCAAATTCGTCATTCTCTTAAAGCTTTGTGTGTCGCCCCCGAAATGCCGAGGTGTCGTATAAAAAATATTTCTGACAACCGTTTCTGTCCTCATTTGACCTGTCGAAACGAAAGCACGCAATTATTCAGTACGTCATGACGCAATGATTCAGCACGTCATGACGCTTTCTGAGTAAGCAATCGACCCTGGGTCACATGTCGTAGCGGTATGAATGAGCCAGGCCACAAATACAGATAAACTGAATTACCTCCATCAGTTTCGATATTGTAGTCTGCACGTACGCTTTGATGGATTCGGTGAATATTGACTGCGGAGCAAGTTTGCTATGAAGTTCAATCAACTCGTCCAGAACGTCTCTCAAGGATGAGTGCAAAGGATCTTCAAGATACCTTCGCAAATGAACCAGTCGGTTTATTGCACAGCACTGCATTTACATCATATCGCGCTCATTTGCTTGGTTACATGCTATTACCAATGACGCCAGAACAAAACGAAGTCTAAGGAATTAGTAGCCTGAGACGTCTTTTCCCAACAGGTGGTTCACATATAGCGCGAACAGTTCGTGTGAAAACCATCGGTCTGCACCAGTCCATTTCCTAACATCTTTTAAGCCACATCTCATCCACCATACGGGATCACGCCTTTCAGTATTTACTGCCAAAATTGGCGTAACCAACAGCTATTTGTGCGAGTGGGGAGGGCCATGTTTGCTTGTTGCTTAGGGCCATTTTTTATTGTTTTCATCAGCTTTTTTTAGGGTGTTTTAGGGACCCGATTCGGGTACCTAGAATTGAAAATCGGGTCCCTAAACTCCATACCGGGCAGTGGGTAACTAACATTTTCCTTAAAAAAAAACTGGTTTTCATGTTTGTTAATAGTTTACAGCCAGTCATATCATCCCCAATTGTAACGTTCTCCGCGCTGGCATAAGAAGAAATTACAACGAAGATTGATCAGATATCTTTTCGATACAAAATCGCACCTGAAGCTGCTGGAGCCTTTCTTAAGAACGCGAAAACTGAAGAAAAAACGTAAATATACTCAAGCCACCACAGACGTTTCATGACATAAAACTGATACAAGGTGCAAGCGGCAGATTCCTCGTAAATATGGAGGATAAGGACACCTGGAGCTCAACGTGCTACATGGTTTTGAGTAAAGCAATTGCATACATGCTATGCACATCTCATACATGCTATATACAGGAAATGTAAAATCGAGTAGAGCTACATTATATAAAGGTAAATGTGGCATCCGCACTTACTCGGCCTCGCACGCGAGTGCATTGACAACTTGGATCTGGTGCGCTAGTTCATGGACTGGAGCAAGCAGCGGTGGAAAGCCTAGCGCTCTCTTCACCGCCTGACGACCATTCACAGCCGCTATCATGTACCTGAAAAGTGCAACAGGAAGTAGAGCGCAAGAAAACTAATTAATATATCGGAAAGCAGCAAAGGCGAGGTGGATCAAAAAGATCCCCCAAGAAAGCTAATGCAGTCACAGAAAAGACACGGAAAAAGCAAGCAGTGAGAACGTTTGCTTAGCAGTGCCATTCAACGATTGCTTTCTTGTTGTTCCGCCATTTTGATCAACGAAATGCAACGATTGCATGTGTCTTGTTGTTAACATAATGTCAACGTTCTTGTCATTCCAAAACGAATTATTACTTACGAAGCGTACAAAATAGCTGAGCAAAGCACAAGAAGCCACACACGAGGCTTTTTACAGTTACTTAAACTACAGCCATTGAGCGAATGCACTGAGTGGCACTGCCCTGTGAAATACACAAAAATGCAATGTAAAACCATCTTGCATTTAAAAAAGGTACTGCATAAAAGCGAATGCAAAGATCACTATTGTGGTAACTGACAAGCGACAAGACAAAGACACTGAAAATATCAATAGCAGCACCTTCGTGTGTTTTTGTTGAGCCCGTCCATTCCATGCTGAAGCATGCTCGGCCACAGAGGCTGATCGGCAAATAAAACTTGAGAAAATCGCAGTGCGAAGTACAATAAGAAAAGCAACGTTCCAGCAAGCCAAGCAGCATTTATCAATATAAGTTCGCCCTGCAAAAAACTTATGACACCATATGTTCGTCTCAGCGCCATTGCATGTTCACATTCCAGACAAGCACTTTTTTAACAAAAGGTTATCGAAAACTGGCAAAATGCAACAATATACCTCTATGTAACTTGGTATCAAGAAGACGCTCTGTATTCCTGGTATGTTCTGAAAAACTCCGATTATAGCATTACAGCTTAGGCACAGCAAGCCCCAAAGATGTGGAAAATTATAACTGGAAACCTGGAACACAAATTGTATTTACTTGCTTTTTTAGCAACGGGTGCGCACTCCTGACGAGCAGCAATTTTAGTAACGAATCAATCACAATAACTGCAGCACCAAGCCCAAGCAAAAATGATGAGAGCAAGTTATAAGAATTTCTTAACAACTGGAGATAATATGAAGTAGCAGAGAAACACAAGAAGTTTTTGTAAGCTAGCAAACAACTTGGAAATTTTCTCACTCATTTTAAATGAAATGCAGCAAAACTTAGCCCTGACCCAACGAAAATATCAATACGTGAGAAGCAGAATAAAATTTGAGCTGTACGCAAGTGTGCCAATGCCATTTCTCATATAAAATTATCCTGATTACTGACTAGACACAGACAACACAATGACACCACGAATGACTTGTTTTTAATTTCAGATCTACTTAATCGACCCTACAGGAGGGAACAGACACTTCTGACACTGCCAACTACTATCTATCATTAATAACTAATCTTTGTTTTTCATGTGCCCTCCACATAATTGGATTATTTTTTCCTCTAACATTGTTAAAACTGCTGCATTATTTGATGCCTTTAAAAATTGCCTCTGTCTGCTTGATATGCCTACCACTCCTGTCTATCAGTGTAATTCTCAACTCATTACACGTTGCTTGCCTCCCATGTTCTTTTCCAAGTATGCTATTATCATTATTATTTGACACAACATAACTTTTGAGTGCTATTGTTTTTATTGTCAGTTTTTGTTTGTATAATTGAATGTCATTACTTAGGTTTTCTCCGATAATTGGATTCCATTCCGATGTTTCTTGGCTAAAACTTTACTGAAAGGTAATGTAAATTTTCTTTCATACATTGTCTGATGCTTTTCACCCCTGGGCTTGATTGGACCACTGCTTTGGCCGTCTTTCGCTCACCTGTGCTGTTCGTTTGTGCATTGTCATTTGAAATGCGTACGTGTTGCCTACTTGCAGCGCAAACATGACTTGATTTTTCCAGGGTTGTCCACGGGACATATTTATCTGTCCCATTCCCATCCCATAGCAATATATGCCTGTCCCAGCCCATGGGACGTTTCCCATGGGATTCCCATAGGAATGACATTCCCATGGACAAGCCTGGATTTTTCACAAATCTTGATTGATCTCCCATTAAATGGTGCACAAACTTTGAAAGGTAAAAACCTTCAGTGAGTCTAGAAGCGAGCTTAAGTTTCCAGTTAGCAGTAAATTACACGTGTTGTCAAAAATTTAGTTTCTTTCTCATATCTCATTGTTTTTTCGTTGTATTTTCACTGCAATATCTCATAACGGTCCTCATAAAAAATTGTTACTTAAAGTGGCTCGCAAACTGAAGCACTGCCTTAGTCTCAGTGTTGTGGTTGAATATGTGTGAAGTTGCTGAGCTCCGTAGCGATGTAAGCTAAGCTTGACCAGTTCTTCACTTTCTAGTAGCATTCAGGTTTCACTCCAAATACGCCTAAGATCACCAAGCATGAGTCCCGCGTGAGCAGTAGGTAATCCTACATTTCAGGCTGTGTGTATAGGGTCATGCGCTGATGGGCTGATTGTAAACTTTACTTAAAAAACTGTCGGTAAGATCAAGATGCAATTCGGACGAAAAGCAGACAAGAGAAACGCTAGACTAGGGTTTTTTAACCTGGGGTCCATGAATAACTTTAATCCATGCGCTACTGCAGTTTTGGCGCAATTCTCTTTTTTGTCCAACCATTGTTGCTCTTTTGATCTGCACAAGCTTTCTCACAAACCTCATCAAAAAGTTTTAGTAGCACATGCTCGGTGCATCTCTGTTCGAATGCTTACTAAGTACGAAAACAATAGGTTTGTTTCTGTTTCAACAGTCCAAGCGGCTTTGTAACCGTTGTTTGTTTGCAATTATCCAAGCATTGGGTGCTTGCCCTATGATAACAGTTTGTTTGGAGATTAGCCTCCGTTCAATGCAGCGAGAAGTTTCGATTCGCATTGTCATCAAAACCATTTCAGTTGCTCCGTTTCCAGCAAAGCGGTTTTAGAAATGAGTGCAATTGAAGCAAGCAAGTAATTCTGCGTACATTCCGATTGCTCATCCGTAACTTTCAATTTAGTTTGTACAATACCACGTAAAATATGCTTTATCGATGCATGCCATATTTATGTACCTTGTCATTCCAGCAGTGAGAAATGCCAGTAGATAAATATATTTCGTCACTTAAACCTTTTAACATCTCTTTTCATATTTTAATAACTGATTTGGTCACTTGCGTCCTTTGTCACTTGTTACTTACTCGGTAAGGGAGACGTACAAGTGAAAGCAACAGGTACAGAGCAAGAAATCCAAAAATGAGTCCAATTTGCACAAGTCTGTAAGCAAAAATTTAAATGTAGTGAAGCACGAACACACTTGCTAACGTCCATTTGAGCGTACCGTATATTTGCTAGAAACTTTACCTGCTGTTGTACAGTGCAGCGTAAAAGCAAAGAACTGCCAATTTGATGAAGTGATGTAGAGGTCGCTGATATGCCCAAAAGCGACGGTATGAAGCAAAACTGAAAAACAATCTCTCATTCCAAGAGGAGTCCAATTCACAAATTTGTTCACAGTGTTTCAGTTGCAGATATGCTTCATAGCGCTTTGGGTTGGAAGTAATTACCTGAAATAGCCATTCATGCACAACCATTAGAATTTTATTCTCAATTTGTTATATAAAACCTGTAATCACAACTCCACCGTTCTTGATTGCAATACGCAAAATACTCAAATGTATATTTAAATGTTTTTATTAAGTTACTTAAATGAGCTCTTCTTATTCTCATTTAATTAAGTAATTTTCTTATTCTCATCATATTGCGAGTGTTTATTTTTCCGTACCTTTAAAAACTTTATGAACAGGAAGCAATAACTTTAAAAACAGTTGAGTTTCAAGAAAATGTGTAAAGGTAGAATTTTGTGAATGCCTTACGGTCTTGACTTTAAAAATATTATTGGGCAGAACTCGTCATCCATTTAGCAAAACGTACATACCAAAGGAGTAAAGGTCAAAGATGAGATCTAAGTCACAATGCCTTTCAGGTTGCACTGTTTTAAAAAAAGCTTTCTAATATTATGTTTTGGTTTGGTGGAACTGTCTGCGAAATGTTTAAACTGAAAGCTAAAACAAAAAGCAAACGATCACGCCAGGCAGACTAGGAACACAAGAAACGGCACAATTATGGTATGTAACCAGCAATCAATGATTATGATGTAATCAGTGAATACAATGATTATAAATTAACAAACGGGCGAAGATTAACAAAGCTGGAGTCTTGGACTGACTGACGGAAAATTCATAAATGTCTCGGAAAAAATATATATAAACATCTGCTAAATGTCTCGCAAAGCATTTGAAACCTCGATCAAAACAATTTACATGCTTTTGTGCGCCGCTGAGCACCCCCACCCGGTTTACTTTTTCTGTTAGCCGTTTACTCCAAAATCTGATGTTACAACGTCTTCATTTTTCTCCCGCTTCCGAATTCTTGTTGATTGTGTTTATCAATTAACACCTGCTCTGTTCTACTCCTTCTTTTGAGCCAGTTCTTCTGACCACTGCTTGGCCGCACTAAATCTCGGGACAGGTGTTGAGCAGCCATTCGATTGTCTCATCGTCCAGAACTGTCAGGCCGTGCAGTCCACGAGGAGGTCGATGGATTGGACATTGGAGGACAGCATGGTCGACGGCTTATTCTTCTGCGCCACACTCACAGGCCGCAGAGGAGGCCATACCCCATTTGTACAACAAGGAACGGAAACGCCCGACACCAGTTCTTGGAAGGATCACTCCGGGGGGTGCCGGTGTCGGGGATGAAAATGCGGAGTCTTTTGGGGTTGTATGTCCACTCCGCATTCCATTGGTGACCCGCCCATTTCGCCGCACGTATGTTGTTGTTGTCTTGTGCGGCGGGCAGGGAGGATTTACGCATAGGCCAATTAAGGCCATGGCCTCGGGCCCCGCGCTTCTGGGCGCCCCGCGCAACTCGTTCCTATGACGGCTCATTACTAACTTAAAAGTTTCGAAACTGCGCAGAGGCACAACTTCACAATTTACTTTGAAACGAGTGAAAATGCAAACGTCTAGACCAGTGGTTCCCAAACTTTTTCAGCTCGTGGCACACTAGAAAAATTATAAAATGCTCGTGGCACACTTACAACAAAAGAAAAGTTGCTTAAAAA
>JGI24158J21664_10011355_pt1 | contig 11851 bp, 3 predicted proteins | sample Ectturendosymbi3_FD_21664 | JGI IMG/M metagenome (IMG submission 21664)
AGGGTGAAGTAGCTTGGTGTTGATGAAACTGCTGGAGACACGTTTCCACAAAAGCCTGCGCTTCTGTTGAACTTGCCACTGGAAGCGACACGAACGTTTCCGCTCCTGCCTGTACAAATGGGGTATGACCTCCTCTGCGGTTGTGAGTGTGGCGCAGAAGAACAAACCGTCGACCATGTTGTCCTCCAATGTCCATTCCATCGACCTCTTCATGAACTGCACGGCCTGACGGTTCTGGACGATGAGACAATTGAATGGCTGCTCAAAACCTGCCCCGAGATGTAGTGCGGCCAAGCAGTAGATAGAAATAACTCGCTCAAATTGCGAAGAAGCCACAAGAATGGCGAAAGTAAATCGATCACACTTTATTTCACAGGGAAACTAGTTACGCGTTTTTATGCGCCAACGCGAAGCAAGTTTCCCTATGAAATACAGTGTGATCGATTTGCTTTCGCCATTTTGGTCGCTTACAACTTCGGATAATTAATTGTCGTTTCAGAATTTTCTCCAAACCACAACAAAATAGATTTTTGCGGCCAGCGGCAAACTTATGTTGATCAGTTTGGCCCTTCGAGCTTTCTGAGTTGTGCAGACCTTCCCTACAGGTCGCACCAGCAGTGATGTGACCAGACCTGACCAGAGAGGAGAACAGTCGGGTATGTTGCATTCGGGATCTTCAAAAGGCTCTGACAAATCCGTGGTTGAGACAACAAGCTGTAACTCTGGCCAATTTTATCCTGGGTTATCAGAATATTTTTGTTCTCATAAAATTCTGCCCTGAAAATTAATTCAGATTTTTGCAGATGGTCAGGGAACTTTTTGCCTAGTTTTTGCAGTTCTTTTTTCACTAATTGCTACAATTCGAATGTAGCCTATTTACTACAATTCGGAATGTCGCAATACAACATTTTAAATGTTCAATCGTGACCAAAATTTTAACGTGGGGATAGCTTCACACGAAACGATAAACGATCAGATTCTGAACTGTGTGCGGGAAACTCCAGGTACTCCACAGCACCGATCACGACTGTGCCCTAACTAAAGAAACCATTACGACCAAAATGGGCAGTAGAGCACGCAAGACACCATATGAAAAAAACGATGCAGATGTTTCAGCCAACTAGACAAGGGATCTTCGTCAAAGACAAAGTCACTTGATGACAAAGGACACATAGACTCAAAGTCACTTTAGGTACCTACGTAGAAAAATCCCGTGATCAGTTCAAAGTTGACCAAAAGTATGCTGGTGGGACGAAGAGATCTTTTTATGAACGTCAAAACGTAGACTTTCATTTCTATATCTCACTGATCAACCATTATTTTTGTGTCAGTGCTTTTATTGACTTCGACTCCAGCGTCATTTCTCTGATGAAGGTTCGTTGTCTTGTTGGCTTAAATGTCGGCGTCTTTGTAATTATACCAGTTGAGCAATTATTTGATAGTTCACTATTCCTTGTTGGTCTAGTTCTGCATTTAAAGTCTAGGATTGAAATTGACATAAACGACTTTTACTAATGAAATATATCAGGTATTCATTGCTGTTAGTACTTCAGTATTTTCTGCATTTTGCCTGATTTATCATTTAATGTTTTGATACTTTTAAAGTTATTAATTCGTTTACTGTTTACCATGGTTTCCTAAAAATTACATTTGCAAAAACGCAACAGCCCATACTTGTCAGGGCTGTTTCTGTTTATCAAGAGCAATAATGTAAATACAAAAGGAAAGAGAGCAAATGAATGCCAGTTGTTGGTATACAGATGTTGAAATGCATGGAAACATCGTACGTACGATGTTTCATACGCATGGAGCGCCGTTCGTAAAAATATTATAGCTCCATACGTATGGAGCGCCGTTCGTAAAAATATTATATCTGACAGATTTAGCACAAAAACTGCTATCTCTGCGCATATTTAGCTATCTCTGTGCAGAGATATCTATCTCTGCGCGCATTTAGCTATCTCTGCACAGAGATAGCTATCTCTGCACGCATTTAGTGCAGAGATAGCTAAATATGCTCAGAGATAGCTATCTCTGTGCAGAGATAGCTAAATGCGTGCAGAGANAGNTAANTNTGCNCTGTGCAGAGATAGCCAAATGTGCGCAGAGATAGCTAAATGTGCGCAGAGATAGCTAAATATGCGCAGNGATAGCAGTATTTGTATTAAATCTGTCAGATATAATATTTTNACGAACGGCGCTCCATAGTATCNGCATAATATTTTAATTTCCTAAGAGTGCTCCATTGATAATAGAATTTGATATAAAAATTATTTAATTTTTTTCTGAAATTACCAAAACTTTTTTTTGAACTTTTTCTAAATGTGTGTGCTGTGATTTTAATGTTTATTATTGGTTTAGACCAGCGGTCCCCAAACTTTTTGGATGCTGGGCCAAATTCGCGATCTTGTCAGCCTCTGCGGGCCAGACTATTTTGTGTATCGAAAACAAAAAAGATACAACACGCATAACATCAGTCACGTTTGTATTTTTCTATTTATTTTCTTTGCTCGTTAACATGTTTGCAATTTGATGTATGAAATTATGTCTTTTGTTATATAACAGTTGTAGGTTAATATATGGTTCCATGCTTGATGCTGCAATAAGTAGATTATCGTGTAAATATGCATCTGAAATTCTTTTTACAATTGCCAGATAACGCCTACGCTTCACACTCCAAATGCCCACTGGGCCACTACAATTTACAAATTTTACAGCAATGATGCAAGCTAATGTAGGGTCGACAGAAGTTTAGGCACCAAGACTAAGCACATGTACAATACAGGGTTGCCATGTCCTGATGGATCGAAAATGCCAAATCGCTTGTCAAAATATGCCAAACAAGCCGAAGCAGGCCGACGGCTGTCCGTTTTGAATTACTCGGATGAGTAAAGGCTAAAATGCGATGTTAGTTTTTGGAACCAAACCTCGAAGCATTGCATATAACTGCTGTTTTAATCTCCAGTGCCATCTACTCTCATAGAAAATCCTTAATAAAAAATACCTATAACTATTTGAAACAATACAGGAAGAGGTAGTGAAATGCAAACATGCACCAAGCCACAGTTTTAATTACTTTGAAGCTGGTACATAAACAATTGATATGTTACATATGTCACATGCCACAGAAATAATATCAGGCTTTCCAGGTTCACATGGACCATATGCGCCAAAACTCTTGGCAAATATGCTACATAGCAGGGGTACAGAACACAGGGCCCGCGGGCCAAATGTGGCCTGCTAGAAGTTTGAAAATAACACTCAAGCGATTTACCGAATGCAGCCAAACGCTTTTCAAGGTAAACTGAAGCACTTTCAGCAGCAATTGTCAATTGACAACATGATGCAGTTCAAAAGCATGTCTTCATTTATAAATAAAACTCGTACTTGGCACCTGACTTTGAAAAATACGTGAAAATGTGTGAAGACCTTCGTGAAAACTTTTCAAAACGCTTTCAAGATCTTAATGGCCAGAAGACGCAAATGAATTTTTTAAAAAAAACATTCGATGTGGACGTAGAAAATGTTAATGGCCCTGACTTCTAAGACTTGCAGTCAAACGAAGCTTTGCACAACCCTATCGAAGGAAATTAATTAATTGATTTTTACTTTCAACTCGAATAAGAGACGTGTCTGGTGTTGTTGAATAATGCAAGAATCTGGATTTATCAATTTGCAACCGCGTATTGTTGTGAGCAAGACTTCTCAATCATAAAAATAAACAAATCTATGCTGCGAACTAGGATAACAGATGGACATTTAGAAGCAGTGATGCATATTGCTATTTCATCGTGAAAACAAACTTTTTCAACTTTGGTCCAATGAAAACATGTCCAACGCAGCGTTTTTTTCCGCGAACTNTTTTCTTATGGATATTTTTGGAAATGCAAACAGTTGTTTGTTGTTTTGTGTAATAAATAAGTTCGTTTTTACTGTATGAGCAATTCATTTGACATGGTGTAGCCCGCAACTAGGTTTCAAGCAAAATTTTGGCCTGAATATCCATAAGAGTTGTGCACCCTGCTATATAGCTTCAATAAATGTCAAAAAGGCTGAAAAACTAAACGTTTAAGCGCAAGATTTAAGAAAAAGTTTAAGCAAAACATCTTTTTTTTCTGCCAACACTACCAAAAAAAGCCAAAACATTTTAAGCAGCAATTGCTCAAGCCAAATCCCTTTAAATAAATCCGAAAGTCAGCAATTCGGCATTAAAAATGCCGACTTGGCAACCCCTAGTACAATATTATGGTGCTGGTGCGCAGCAATGTCCAATGAAAAATGCAGCCATGACCCAAGAATTTTCTGTGTTTGCGTTTATTTGTCTGTGTTGTTCGCAAACTATGGCATTACGGACGAATGGCCTACGTCCTCATCAAATCACTTTTCAACTCAAACTTTTGTAGTTGAGCTTTAGATCAAAACGGAAAGCTTAGTTTGTTTTGGTTTTCAAAGCTCACCGGGATAAAATTCTCAATTACAGCATTGCTTTTTTCTTTTTGTGTAATCACATCTTACATTAATTTATCTACACGAAATTGTTACAATACTAAAATTCCTAGGAAAGCTCCCGGGCCGGATTTAACCCCTTCGCGGGCCGGATCTGGCCCGCAGGCCGGACTTTGGGGACCGCTGGTTTAGACTAAAAAGAAGATGAAGTTTTCCAGACAGTTAGTGCATTTTTTAATAACGGTGGAGCATTTTTTCCAATGTTCTATGTAGCCTAACGCTGTGGTAAAGGATATATGCTTGTATAGTTGCAGTTCGAAGTTTGTGGGACAAGCCAAAAAGTATTTTACAGCTGCACTCTTCATTTTTTGTTCAATTGACTCTCGATAATAAAATTCTGCAATTTCGTTCCGCAAAAAATGAAAATGTGTCTCAAGGCGTGGCCCCAAGTTGAACTTGGCCGAGTGGTATCGAAACAACGATCGACTCAGGCCTCACGACGACTACGAACTGGTGTCAACAATGGCAGCACATTGTTCTCAACAATGGCAGTACATTGTTCTCAACAATGGCAGTACATTGTTCTCAAAGTGTTCCGCCACCTCTACGACATTAGACAGAACTAAACGTAACCTTCGCTTCAGAAAACTATGTCTTCAATGTACCTGAGCGCACCGGAGGAATGTTTGTGCTTTGTGGTTTGCTGCAGGAACCAAACCATGAAATTAACCAAACCAAAAAAAAACTTCCCTTTCTGACCCTTTCACTGTAAACAACAGCTCTGCGTTGAAAAGGAAGATAGAAAGATGGCGCTTACCGCCCAAGAAATCCAAGCAACCCAAACAGTCCTGTACAGTGGTGCATAGAGCCTTCGGGTTAAAGTTCACACTATGTAATTCACACATACGATTTTTCTGAATATTTCAGATAGCCTTCCTACTTCGTTCCTAAAATCACACAAAGCTGTTGCCTCGTTCGAGCGAGCTCGTGAGGTAATTCATAGTTCTCGCCCTACAGTGCAATCTACTGCAGAAGACCAACGTTTTATACCTTTCTAAATATTAAAGCGTGTGTGTGTCGCTGGGAGCTGAGGTTTGTAACTTTCGCCGGTGGAGGTTAGAGATGCCCTCCGTGTGGTGGCGCCATTGCCACTTCGTACGAAGTTCCAACACACTGTGATGAGTTGGGAATTAAGTTACCAAACCCGCCATACACACTTCTGCTTCAAGAGTCACGCGAATAGCACTTGAATAACTGCTCTGCTGGAAGCTTGTGAAGAATTTGAGTGTTTAGTTGCCATTCACTGCGATTCGTCAGTGCTTGTATTGTGGAACAGTCAAGCCACTGCAAGCAACGTAACTTCTAGCGAGCTTTGAGGTTAAGCTGTTTGATTGTTTTAAGCGAATGGATGTTGATGCTGTTGAGTCAGTTTTCGAAAACGTGAAAGAAGTTCATCAGCATAGTTTTGCATGGTTTAGGTCATATTAAGTGCCGCATTACTTTCGGGTGTATAACTGAACTGTTGTGTTGAGGCTGCAAGTACTCTCGATACTGTGCAGTCGTAGCATCTAGTCGTATTGATTATATTTATATAAGACGTTTTCATAAAGGTCTTTTACTACCACCAAGCATTTGAAAAATTCAAAACATTAAAGTAAACTATTTTCAATTTTATTTGTAACACAATTTTAGTCCATTATGTCGTGGTGGTTTGGTAATTTATTTTCAATCGCAGTTCTTAAAAAATTCATCAATGACCAAAGTACCTTTTATACCTGTATAAGGTTACCTTTTATCTATTGTCAACGCATTGTCGACATCCAACAAGGTTGTTCCAGATAAGTCTCGTCACTTACGGAGCTGGAAGTTTTCATGGAATCATTTCGTGAAAATAGTTAAAAACTGTGTGAATGGCTAAGAAAGCTATGATTAGAGTATGCGGTTTGAACTCATAATAATGTTATGGCAATAGATGTTAGATAGTATCAAACGACTGGGCGTAAACCTATGAAAGTATCAAAGTGAAGTTGAATATTGCACAAAGCGTATAAAATTGAATGCAGTCCTCTGCAAGGTTTCGAAATTCATAACATTGTAATAAACGTATTGTAATAAACCCTCTGAGGAGAACTTTGCATTACTTTCTGAAAAACCATTTCATCAGTTTGAATGTTTTGGTTGGGGCCTGCCTCAAATGTTTTCGTGCATTCAGTTTTTGGTGGTGGCTTCATCAATGAGCCTCGACAGTATCCCACTCACTGCAACTGTCTGCATATACTGTCGTTTTTGCAAAAAGTTATGCGCTTATCATCTCAAGCAATTTATTTTCAGCTCGATCCCTTAAATCCTTAAGCATGCTTTCAGTTTTGCAATCTTTATTTTGAAGTCTTTCTGGTTTTTGAAAATGTCTCAAAATCGCAAGCTTTGGTATACTGTACAACCGAAGGAAGGAAACTTGGAAGTTTCCTACGAGCAATTGTCTCCTAAAAGTTGTGGAAACTATGAGAGTAAAGACAGTCTGTACAAGCCTGGTAAGTTTAGTGAGATCAAAAATTTGTATTGGTGAATGTTGCCATTGGAAAACCAAAGCGATATGAGAATCCACACTTACAATATTATATTCCCATACATTGCACGTTAAGTGAGCGACACAAATTTCATTTTTGATGAATGCAAAGAGTTACTGTACAAGAAAAAAATGAAACACTTTGCAACCTGACAGCAATTGAGCTGAGATATGCCTTGGGAGGGAGAACACGCGGATTGTGTGATGTGAAAGCAGTTGGCTAAAAGTTTTGACCTCTGTTGCTTGCATTGCTATTTTGTTGTTTTGTTCAAACTTTGTTCAAACCGTTGTTCAAGAAAAGACACAATCAAACCGGTGCAGAATCACAGCCTGACTGTTATATTAAAATGTCTGACAAGTTTTCACTGACATTTCATATATAAAACTATACATTGAACTCCTATAAGCAATCTGATGTGATGGTTATTGTGACGTTAAAACTAAATTAAAAATTCAGGAAACATACAGGAAAGAAATTTCACAATTATTTTGAGTGTGTTAACTAAAAGAAGACTGTGTTAACTAAAAGGCCCTGTCATTGCAGTGCTTGTCAGATATCGTGCCAACTCTTTGTAAACAAAATAGCGCCGACATTTGAGCGATGTTTGAAAATGATTGTGAGGCAAGCTTCAAATTTAGCAAATTAGTTCTCAACTGGTATTTCTGGGGAAACGCAAGGCAATCATAAAATATTTCTATACTTTTATTCTGTTTTAATTGTAACATGCAGTTCTTTGTGGCGATGTGTCAAAAACTCTGTCATGTCAATTTTTGTTGATAGTAAAATTGTTCGCCATATAACTTCAGATAGCACAGATGAACCAAGTAAGGTTTCATGTGATGGAGTGTAACTTCGTTTGACTTACAAGCAGTCCCGTCGCCACGGGGGGGCTTTGGTGGATTTAGCCCCCCAAGCAAAGCTCCAAGTCCCCCCAAATTGAAACGTGGAACACTATAAATAAGTGGAATTTTGGTTAATTTTATAATGCCAAGCCCCCCCGTACAAACGCAAAGCTCCCCCGCAGAACTGCAAAGCCCCTTATTGAAAACTTTCTGGCGACGGTTCTGCTTACAGGTACGTATTAAGTGAAGTGGATGGTTGAGAACCAAGCTACTCCTGCCAGACTTTCTTGAAAGCTCCTGGACACTTGACCTGCTTATATTAACGGTTTTTGTGTTCAAGTGCATCTGGCCTCTTTTAAGAGAAGTGCCTGTTGAGGTTCGGTTTCGTGCGTATTCCCTCATTAACTATGAGTTGTCAGAGGTCGAAGTCGCGCGCGATTTTTTGTTCTGGGAGGGGGGCATTGATTGGTCAGTGCTACTACAGCTTCCTGAAGGCAAACAATCACCATGGACTTGATTCCAGCAAGCAACTCTTCCAACTGTTTGAGCGCCTCAGTTGTTAGTGCTCTCGCAGAAGTTTAGTTGTTAGCAGGTTGCTGGCCCTCGCCATGTATTAACCGTAAAACGTACAGACGTAAAGTACAACAATTCTTTTTGTGCGTTTTTTGCAACCAAACAGTTGCTTTTCAACATTTCTACAAAACGAACAAACTGACCTATGGCTTTTTGTTTCAGGAGCTATGGCTGCTAATGAAATCAAAGACATTTTGAGCAGGAAAATAGCTTTTTTATCAGGTGAGAGACGAATGAATGAATTTATTTTGCCAGCAGACACGAAGTATTTCTCGGTTATCTTCTGTGGTCGTTTTCAAATGTTCTAGATTAACGAACATTCAGTGCCGTTGCTGACATTCGAAAGTGAATCGCGATAGAGAAGGTTCCTATTCATCAAAATCGAAATCGCGTCCTGTGAAGCAATTGTTAAGCAATTAAGACGCTTTGTTACGATTTTGTTGTTATTGTTCGCCTTTCAGGTGGAAAGGACAAACGGGGAGGACACGTTTTAACAATTCCGAGCGTCGGCGAACGCTACCCGCACACTGAACACTCGATAAGCACTACCCTCAGATACCTCTCTTCAATACTGAAGTAAGTTTCCGCGAATTCTAGGAGCACCAGTGCTGTTGCTGCGTTGCAAGTTGCCGCAGGTTCCAACAAATGCGTCCTCGCCAAGATTTGCTACTAAATTATTTGTCTGCCGAAAAACTCACTGCCGTGAAGATGACGCACCCTTCCTTCATTTCCACAGTCAGATCTGTATCGCGAAGTATAATTTTNTCTGTTTGACATATTTATGGAAACAGGAATGCAGATAAAATTAGTTGTGTTATTTGGATGCCAGCTTGAGAAACTACTTAACTAAATTCTGATATACCTACAAAACACATGTTTGAATTTGCAAAAAGATGCAAAATTACAAGGAGAGCAGGTACTTTTACAGTTTTGCAATTGTGCAGGTCCGTCACCATTGGGGGTTGCTGGCTCCGGGTCAAACAATTTGCAATTTTTGCCCCCTACGCAAAATGAGTGATTATATTTTTTAGGTTTTTGGTAAAAGCAGCTTTGTTTTATCGACCAACCAAAACTTGTTGACGAACTTACATTTTATACAGTTCGGTTTTTATAGAACGGTGTTTTAAAGTTCTTTGTGGTAGAATGCCTTTTTTAGCAAACTTAAATTAATTTTTTGTATCTTTCATAAAAGTTCCCTACACCCAGTATAGTCGCAACAGCAGCAATAACCGTACTTCTAACTATCCTAATGCGCGAAACCCAGCGAAGCATGACGACCACCCTGTAAAAGTTTGATTGGCGAGTCCAAGTTCAAGTGACAAAACATTGGACATGAGTCCAGGTCCAAGTTTAAGCATGACGTGACGTGCCTTTTCTGAATCCAAACGAAGCTGCACAAGAAAATATCCAACGCAAGAAATAATTGTATTTGCAAAAACAGAAAAAATGTTTTCTGTGCGCTGCAAGGTTTTGAAAAGATCAAAGTTACCAGGTGTATCTCGTATATTACTGAGCTTTTCGTGTCACAGTCACACTGTTGGGGTTTGACGCCCGCCAGAAAAATATGATATTTTATTGTAACTGAGCTGTGCTTTACTTAAAATCAGTGAAAATTTGTACACTTGGAAAGTTAGTTCATGCTGTAACAGGGGCATGCAGAGGTCTGATGATGCTCGGGGTGAATACGTAATTGTATGCCCCCCCTACCAAATTCGAGGATTGAGGAATGTGTGCAGGCACAGAAAAACTACCTGCCCAGACTTTTGCCACGTGCAAAATGATTACGCCACAAAAAGTTCACCTCAAGTGAGAATTAATAAGAGAAAAAACTGTACAAGTCTCGTACCACGTTTACGCAACAATAGCAAGGGATGTGAACGTTGCGAAACGTACGTGCTAGGGCACAGAACTTTGCATGGTACTTTTGGTGAGAAAAAAGTGAAGTACGATTCAGAAAGAACGCTGGCGCACTGCTCAAAGAACAATATGATTTGAACATATCGTACATATAGCGCTGAAAGTGTTACTTTTAACAACTTCGAACGTTTTTCTGAAAAATTATTTTTATTTTTTTTACAACAATTGAAAGCAAAGAATCTAATCGTCACGCATGATATAGTCCTGTGACAAAATTTACACTGCCACAAAAAATGAAACCAAACAGACAATACACCATCGAAACATGAAGCGTCTTTACTCATAAATCCAACTTTGAACAAGGAAGTTTAAGAGGTCTCGGTTTTTGTTCACTGTACTTTCTGCTTTGTTTTGATTATGGCGTTTGTAGTGAAATGATAATGAATTTACGAATGATAAAGCAATGCCTTTAATACTTATCAACAATATGTCCCTGCCAGTGGCGGCTCGTGGTGAAAATGGCCGGGAGGACTGCGAATTTCATCTCTGGCTGAACATCTAGGATTGTCGCCCTGGCTGTTTTTAATCATTAGTGGGGTTTCGAGTCACTCCAGCAGTCCTAATCTTATCAAATTCGTAATTTTCAGATGTTCTTATTGATACCTAGCAAACATTCACTTCAGTTTAATTAACCCTAAACCTAACGCAGAGCCTAAAGCGTAAGCAGAAACACAAAAGAATTGGAAACTCAAACAAAAGTAAATAAAAACCGGTCCCATCAAAAGTATAACCACTACCACCAAAGTGAAAGCCGAACCCATACGACTGGCACCGGAAACTTGAACGCTTCCGCTAGACTGCCTATGACGTTACCTTCAGAAAGACAAACTTAGCCTTTTATTCAAACCATGTCAAAGCAGCAGACATATAGCCACTTCCTTTCAGCTAGTACTTTCATCATGTCCTCTCAAAGAAAGTTCAAATTTTCCAAAATATGTATGATTTCAGACAAAATTTCTGTTTTTTTTAACTTAATTGTTATGCTTTTCCAGTAAAAGTTTGTATCCTGAATCAATTTCAGCTGCAATGCAATACTCACCTTACCAAGAAATGAAAGGTCTACTTGAGCGCTTATATACTTGCCGGATTTCTCATGCTTAAAATTTTTCTCATTTAATCAGTCGCACCTTTTGTTGTCCAAGAATGATCTCCACCAGCTACTGCCCTCCATCTTCAAACGCCAACCCTAGACAGCTCATCAGCTTACTGTTGCAACCTGCAGATAAAGGAAGGGCTGTATTTTCGCAGCCCGAGATTGGCGACCAAATTTAAATCCAATGCCGCCAAGATCGCCAAAATACTAGTAACTGCATTGTTAAATCTAATTATAAAATTCAATATTCAAGTTTTTTCTTTAAATATTCAACGTGAAAGCAACAAAAACGCCTTGAGACAGGCGGATATACCATCATGTTTCTTGTAGCCAATTGTTTGGTTTCTTTCCTTTAGGGCTGTGCCGAAGACAGCCCCGAAATCGCCAAATTCAACGGCAAGTGTGCTGAAAAC
>JGI24158J21664_10011356_pt1 | contig 11851 bp, 8 predicted proteins | sample Ectturendosymbi3_FD_21664 | JGI IMG/M metagenome (IMG submission 21664)
CTTTGGCGGGTGTAGTAACGACCTTGTCGGGTCAAGTAACAACCTTGGCGGGTGAAGTAGCGACTTTGGCGGGTGAAGTAGCGACTTTGGCGGGTGAAGTAGCGACTTTGGCGGGTGAAGTAGCGAGAGCGTAACATTTCCGTGTACGGCTGTTTATTTAGTCAGTGGAAAACAAGTCACGTCGCGGCTCCCGTTGAAGGACCGTTGTTGAATAAGTGACGTCATGCTGCAAGCAGCCACAGGGTGAAACAGCCCTTAGCGCTACAGTTCCTGTTGGGTGAAAAGCTTTGGCAACACAGACCAACGCGAAGAGAGGAAAAGTATACAGAAACAGAAGCCCGCCGGAGAGCACAACGCAAGCTGTTAGACGTCGTTGATGGCAACGCAAAAACATTACGAGCGGCTTGCTAACAAGTCCAGCACGCAAGAACATAATGGCAAGCTGTTAGACAAGTGTTGGTAACAACGCACAACCCCACGATCGGCGATCAGTCGACGTCCCGGGTGTAAAAGTAGCAACGACGTAGATGCTATTTTCATTTTACACGGGCCACAAACAACAGACCCTGCGCCGCGTCGCTTTCAACATCCAGTGCGCCCGCGACGATCAGTCAAGTCGTTTAAGACGGTTTGCGTGCCGGGCGCTCGAAACAGGATCGTGAAAAATTATTGCTTTCTTTAATCACATGCGACGGACCCCACAAACTTGAGCAACGCGATAGGTTAGATAAACGTAAAATTCACAAATAAGACGACGTCCTGTTAATATGCTCCCTCCTGCGTAGAAACAGCGCTGTAAACTTTTAAATAACTTGTCACGAGCAATGAACTCGTAATTCACCACAAGAGTGTTCCGAACTTGACTCAAATGTACACTTTAAACAGGGATTACCGAGCACTGCCAAGTCTGCGGAATTATTTCAACACGAGGACGTGTTTGCAGCAGCAATAACGGAACGTGGAATGGCGAAGTAAACCTTGCAAGATGTTTACGGCTCAGGGAAAGTTTCAACAATTTCCGACGCCTGCTGTTCATCTCAACGGCAATGATACAATTTAAACTCCGCTCCGCAAACACCTTCACGCCAGTAAATGTGAGCGATCACGGAGCAACGCACAACGATGACGTCAACAGTGCGGTTTGGAGATGAATCTACGGCCGCATATAAGGCCTCGACAGCTCCTTTCTGAGGGGTAAGGGGTTACGAGGCGAAGAGTTTTGAAGTCCTGCCACTATCTGATAAACTTTAAAAAAAAGAAAAGCGGGATAGCTCAGTGATAGGAGTGGCCTCTCCATTGGAAGGTTTAGNGTTCGATCCACGGCCACTACTGAGTGAATTGCCGTAGGACAAGAGCGTTCACATCAACCGCCCCGACAAGAAGCAAATTCCAGGCTTCAGCCTGCNGCCACCAATTGCCGNCACCCAAAATCAAATAANGAGTAGGAAAGCAAATACCCTCTGCAAGAAATTGCTTTTTGACACTTGTTGCTAACTCGCTGGTGTGTTCTACGTAATGGTAGATGACATTCGACGGAAATGACGTGTTTTTTGATACGAAAAGCTGCACGCGACCATGTTAAGGCTCGTTCACCGACATTTAAGCGAAATGAAGAAAAGCACAAGGAATAACATACTGGTGTCAAGTAACGAGCCTCCGCAAAGACGACGAAGTTGCGTCAATCAGCAGATTTTCTTACAGAAAATTTAAGTTGCCTCTTTCTTACAGAGGAAATTCTACTGGATAGATTTCTTAGGGAGGAAATTTTACTGGATCGAAAATCAATGTCACGTAATACTACGCTTCCTCAGCCCCAATGTCACGTAATACTACGCTTCAAACAATGCTTACAGGTGATGAATTGAAAGGCTGAAGAAAGAACAGAGAAAGCAAGCCCGAGAAACTAGCTTGGCTGTTCGACAAGAGCAAAAACAGTTAGTGCAGGTCGTTACACCGATTTGTAACAGTGAGTGCAAGTCGCTACAGCGATTAGCACCAGATCAGAGCACTGCTGGCGCAGGAGACCACCGCAGCATAGTTTGTAACTTCAATTCCATCGATGATGGGTGGGCATCGTTGCATTACGCCCGGGGACCCAACCTGGGGTACATGTGTTGCGATCGGAAATCTCGAGCGGCATGTGCACAAAGCTTCGCACTATGGCAGCAAGCAACAATAGAGATTATGCTCGCAATCTCTCTTACTATTGCTTGCTCGCGCTACACATAGAATGGTGTTATTCTTCACGCATATCCCGTTCGTGGTGAATCACACACTCAACGCAACGGCACCGGAGAGGTTGCAACACATGCACCCTTAGGGGTACATTTGCCCATCTGAGAGGGTACATTTAAGGCTAGCAATAGAATTGAAACATATATTTGTATGATATTTATTTTCAAATATTTGCACAAGATCAGTCAATTTTATTTTCAAAAATCGTCATATGTTTATTGCTAACCATATCAACTTCGACACATAAAAATGGAGTTTGCTTTTGTAGTTCTAAAAATCTTAAAAGTCCTATTAAAAATCAGTGGTTTTTTGTTATTTTACTCAGAACTTTCGTCATAAGAAACTTCAGGGGGGTGCATGCTCATCTGTCGAAATGCTGAAGGGGTACATACATGGTCAGAGAAAAGTTGGGAACCTCTGCATTACGCGCACGTGGGAAAAAGTTTCTTTTATCCGCCACGACGCACACGCTGTGACATCACAATCGAAATACGTTCGCGCAAGAGAGAGATACTTAGTGCCGTTTGTGTACTTGCCACACAACTTCATATCAAAGGTTTTATTGCCGCACAGCCATAGTAGCGGTCCGAGCTATGCCATAACAAAAGCAATGACGCGGAACGGAGATCGCGTTGTCCGCTCAGGCGCAAATTCCAGAACGGTTCGGTAATCTTGGGACAATAACACTAGCACGCGTGAGTTTTAATCACGTGAGCATCGAACACCAATCAGAATCGACGTTTGGAAAGGGAACCTCTCGGTCGCCCGAAAGTCAAATGACGTCACTATTTGCGAGATGATGTAATGTGTGTTGAGCGAGTCATTCAGGACGAGCATATTGCAATTGGGTAGGGTCCGAAAATAGTATGGTGCGCAGTGCACACGAAAATGACGTCCAGCACTCACGAAGCCAAGCGTATCATTGGCAACCGTTCGATCAGCGTCATCAAATAAGGATAGCTTCTGGCAGACAAAACCTTCTATGCAGGGTTAAACGACGAAAGTAAATTCTAACGAAATTATGGGCCCAGCTGTAAATCAGGGGTTCTTGAAGTTTTGTTTAACACGGACCCCTTGTCTTTTTTTTGGTTGGCGCGCACCCTCTAGTGGCCAATTCAGAAGAAAACCTATGTACGGTAAAAAATTGGCGATCACGTCTTTTGCAACGAAATTTGTGCTTTATTAAATTGAACGAATATTAAATGCAACTTATTTGTCAAATTTTTACTTTCAATGTGAGAGGTTAAAAATCAATTTAATTTTTGAAATTACTTAACGACCCCCTTTAAACGCACGCACGCAGTATAGCAACCTGAGGGATGCGCCAAAAGTGGTAAAGGTCAAACGCAGTTTGTGGCATGGCAACAAATGCATAAGACAACGAAACTAAACGAGGAAAAATGCAATTACAAGACTTCCGCTTACAAGTATATGAGAAAAACTGCAGTATTGGCGCCAATCATCCCCTTTTCAGCGTAATCTGCCACTTTCGTCGTCATGATGTTCAACGGTGACGCGCACCATCGAGCAAGGTGTTACAAAACTTTGTGTCAAAACCTTTTCATAACCCTGTCACGACCCAACACAACCCGGCCATCAACTCTAAACCATGACAGGAAGTCATGAAACTGTCGGGGGGTGCCCGGCGAGGCAACCTGTTTAACAGGTTTTCCACGGTCCTAGCGCTTTAACTTTAATCTGCATGAAACGGTCTAATGTTTGCGTCAACAAAAATCAACTCATCACTGAAAGAGGCTGCAGGCCAACCTATCAGGTGCTGCACCTGATGACGTCATAGGTACGCTGGCCTTGACGATCAGGAAAGTGTGTGAGCTGGCCGCCATTTGTACGTTGAAACTCTTGGTGACTTATCGCGGGAATCATCGCTTGGGTGTGTTTGTGTTCGTCCTTCGCTGTTCCACGTGTCACGTGACTTTTGCCGCCACGCCCTTGGCGCTAAGTTTGAAATTCGAAAATAACAAAACAAGCAAGCGCGCTCTATTCATGTTAACGTTAGCGTTGCCGGTGACCTCTTCAGGCCTTGGCCTGCCATCATTGGCTGTTTGTTAATTAATAAATACATCAATAAATAAAACGTGCGCCACCGCTTTCGTGCGGGGGGAACAAACAGGGCTTTTGTCAATTCGAGCAATCGTGGGGACGCGTTCCCGAACCCCAGCCGGTGAATGCTTGCAGGTATGGGGCTTGGGCCAAACAACAGCCTGGTAACCTGAAACTTCAACAACAACAGGAAACAGGCCAAGAAACGAGTGAGGAAATGCGACGGTGCCTTCCATCAGAACCGTCGCCAGAAAGTTTTCAATTGGGGGGGCTTTACGTTTGTGCAGGGGGAGCTTGACATTCTAAATATGATAAAACTCCACTGCGTTACAGTGTTTCATATTGGCATTTGGGGGACTTGGAGCATTGTTTGGGGGGCTAAGCCCACCAAAGCCCCCCGTGGCGACGGGACTGCGTTCCACATTGATAGATAGCACCTGGCAGTAGCGACTGAACATTCCATCGATGAATAACAAAAACGTGTAAAAAAAACAAGCCAGAGTGCGCACACAGTACTGGAAGTCACTTAATGGCCGTGCAGCAATTGTTCGATCGCAGTCGCTTGTTGCTTACGCATGCGTGCAACAGGCAGGAAAGAGTAAAGATTCCCGCGACCGAATACCTGCCAACGACAGTGCTTTAGCAATTTCAAGGGAAAACAGCTTTACACCAGGAACAAAAGAAAATCCAGCAAAAAGAACTTTGACGAGGCGTTACCAAGGTTTTAACTACAAAATTCTCGTATAAAAAAAAAACAAAAAAAAACGAACGCAAAAAGCGCTATGTCGCCGGCAGAGATAAATAAGCAAGACAAGAAAATCAACAAGCTGCAAAGCCACTGTCAACCGACCACTCCTGATGAGACGCTTTGTTTACGCGTCGTAAAAGCAAACGCAACCGGTTGAAGCGTAACAAAGGCGAACGGTGCGAGCAAGTGGGCGGCGGCGGAAATCCCGACGGCAAATCGGTTGCGTGTGTCGTCATCTCGGCAAACGCGGCTGCGATTGTTTGCGATTGTTACGAGTATTTCAGTGAACAATTGAACCGAGCGCCGGGTCGACCACCGCGGTTCAAGAAAGCGCGCGAGCGCCACGCAGCGGCGATTCGTGCCCGTAGGTGATTGATAGAGGGATGGAATTTTTTGCGTAGAGTTTCAGAAAATATCGCACGCCTTTCGCAAAAGCATCGTGTTTTCGTTTGCACGATCACCAACCAGCAAACGATAAGCGTTACGAAGGGCGACTCGAGGAGCTAGTAATGGCGATCTAGCCGCTGGTGAGTCACGGCTGGCATTTGTGAATCACACTCGACATTGATGAGTCACAATCGACGGGTTGAGGCCTTGCGCCAAACTGTTGGGCGTTCGCACGGTACAAGCGCGCGAAAACCGGCCAAGGGTTGCCGCAAGGGGTAAACGTTCCGCCGCGTTTCAAAAGGGGATTACCCTGGCGGTGCGCGGTTGCCATTGCATCACCACACTGAACGTAGCGTTAAGAACTGATTGCCTGAACTTTAAAAATAGACCATTGTTGCGACACAATGGAATGCGCTACATCGCTAAGCCAAGCATTGTTTTTAAAAATCCTGTTCAGCGCCGCCGGGCATTGTTTCGTCGCACGCTTTGAGCACGTGAACCAGGCAGGCGTGGCAAGCAATTCGCCTATTACCAGCATGTGGCAAAGGGTAGAGTTTATTTCGAGACCACCGTGAGAGGGTATGGAAGAAAACGTGGAAATTTCCAGGCGCCCGAAGCGCGTTTGCAGCAGTTTCAAAACACGCCTAGCAGATTTTCGAATACAAAGGCTGCGTCTCTGTTCCGATTCAAACTTGCTGACCAGCAGCAAAAATGGACGTAACCTGAACATCGACACAGAACGTCACTGCTCGACAGAATGTAGATCGACCACTGCAAGGAACGGCCTTTCACCGACTGCTTCCGGAGCAAGGGGACAAATCTCACGAAACTTATCAAGCTGACCACATGACCTGTAAGCAATGGCCACGGCCTACGAGAGGGGTTGCAAGAGGTACATTTTACCCGGGCCGGGAAGTACGCACTCTCACTTTTTCTGTAATCAAGCCCCAAATTATGTTAGTGAAGCCAGCTGCCCGTATAACAATGAATCTATTTGTGTAAATCTAATCATGATAGCTGATTCTGATTAGTATACAAACAAGCTGTACACGTTTCGTCGAGGGCTTGAAAAGCTAGGGGGGGGGGGCGGAGTCAGTTTTCGTACTCTCGGGTAAAATTTCCTCGAAGACCTTGGCAATGACTTTGTCAACAAGATATCAACCACGCGACGAGGGCACAAGAGTTCAACAGTTGTTTCGCATCGTGAGCGTTGCTTCCAAAGAAACGGCATTACTCAAATTTTATATTCGGTGATTTCCATGGTTCGCGTTAGCACGTGGCAGGTCCAGGAGAGCTTAGGTTCATTATTTGCATCGGTGACGCAAGCGCTTTGCGAGCTACCTGAGCAATCGTAAACGAACGAGAATCCATCGAACCATTCCCATCGTGAGCGCCCAAGCGCAACTTAACAGCTGCAAAGGCATCTTCAGCGAAAGAAACTGTTTCTGAATAGCTTTTCACCAGCAGTTGGCCAAGATAAAAAAAAAAACGTTCGGAAATAAAAAGACACGCAAGTCCAAATAACCGCGACAAAGTGAGTTATCGCAAAAAATCCGGGCGATATTTCACGTGGGCGAGTTTGATTGATTGCCCCCGCCCCGTCCGAGACGCTGCGCGCGCTTTGCGAAGCTAGGGTCACCGATAAACGTTTGTCTGCGGGGACTTCGGGGTCGCTTCCAGCGCTTAGTAAGTTTGTAGCCACGGGTGGGGGGCATTCGGGGCAGTGACCCTCTGCTTTTTTTGGGCCATCGACATTTTGTTCTGCCCAGAAAAATTTGTTTCAAACATATGACAAAAAAAATCTTGTCCCCCTAAAAATGTAATTTACCCCTCCCAACTCTAAAACCTGATTGCGGGCCTGGCGCTTGTTCAGGGATGCACCAAACATGTGCGATGAAAATGGAGATGGAAAGTTGGCAGTCGTCGAGCATAACGGTTAAAAGGCCGAGGTTTGCTGTAAGCTTTCGAGTAATTACCTGGCAGGGCTCGGCTTTTACTTTTTTGCGATGATTCAATCTTGCACATACGTCGGTATTCAAGTAACTAGTATGCGGAAAGGTGAAAAGCAAGTAAATTAAATCGAGCGAAATTTTCAAAAAATAGAAAATCGATTTGATGTAACAATACGCGTCCTCAGTCCTGAAAGCTTATTCAAGTAGAACAGGGATAGAAAACCTATTTACTATCACAGGCCACATTTTATGCGGAATAGTGCTGGCGGGCAGAAAAAATAAATACTTTTTTCTGGAAATGTAACCGTTGTATTCCTCAGGAAAATAAAGAGAGAACATTATGAGGAGTGAAAGAGAGACTTCTCTTGACTTACTGTCAAGTACCTGCTTATCGTGGAGTTTCTTTTCAAAGCGACATTGTGTCATATCTTGGGTAGCGACAATTTTGATGCGGGCCATAATAGATGATCACGCGGGCCGACTTTGGCCCGCGGGCGCAAGTTCCCTCGCCCCTGAAATAGAACGTCGAACGTCACACTTCACACAGAGCTGATAGAAAATGCAAATTGACAGCGAGGTTGCTGAATCCCGAAATGAATTTTGAAAGCAAACACGAACAGCGAATGGGAAACATCGGGGGCCAAAAGGCGAGTGTGACGTCGCAATAGAACCTGCCAGCGTGTGTACAAAACTTGGAAAAAATCCCACGAAAGCTGTTCTAGAAGCAGCCAGAAAGTAAACAGGCAATCTGTACAGCACTAACAAGACCTGCGACTTGACGCGTTGCCCACTTCTCGCGCATCTGTGTTTGGCTTGTCGGCGCCATGTGTGCTTTGCCCTGTCATCAAATACGCGCTATTGCGTGTGGGAGTGAATATGTTGGACAAACAACACACTATGCGGCCTGCCCATGGGATGTAGGAACAGCTGCCGTGACCTTCTTCCGCGGCAGGTCAATGGCCTTCGGGCCGGGACCCGGACAAACGCAGCAAAAAAAACGTTTTTAAGCGGAATCGGACTTTGGCACTGCGCTCGCACAGTCGCTCGGTATTCGGGAAAAACCCAAGAACGAAAGTGCATATTTTGGGAAAGCATCGATCAAGCAAATCAAACACAGCCTGCTTTTCGAACGAGTGCAAATTTGAAGAAGAAAGCGACTGTGTAATCGCTGCATGGGCGAGAACCTTTCAATGAGGCTTCGCTAAGCTTCCACCGACCACCAACAGGCAGAGGCAACCGGGACGCACGAAGAGACCAAGACCTACGTTACACGTTTAGCCCGCAACAAACAAGACCGCAAAGCTTGCCATGCGAACTTTTCACAACAAAAACAAGTTATTTCAAGAAACAAAGGTGTGTTTTCTTTTCTGCACAGCACAGAAAAGAAAGCGAGCCGTGAACCGTAGCGAACGTAATGCATTGAATGTCACTGACCGCAGAAATATATACTGGAGGTCTTGGAAAGTTTTTGCTCCGTCGGGACCGGGAGATTAAGCACGGACTTGAACAAGCTCAAGTCAGCAGATAATTCACGATCTTTCCTGTAACTGGAAGATCAGATTGAACGATTTCCGTCAACGCTTTCAGAACTTATCCTTATCAAGAATTCTGTAAAAATCGACGCAAAGTCAACCCACATATGAAGGAATTTCGGGACGAAACTTGTGCTCGGGCGCCCTCTTACGGTCGCGGGCAGCTTTGGCCTCGAAGCGGACCTCGGCCGGCCCTGGTTTTGCGGCTCTAACGTGGAAAAATAGCAAATCGATCAGTGCATCAAGAGGAAAGCGCGAATAATTTCGCGATATATTCCGCAAAGTCGTTGGCGTATCGAAAGGTCATAGGTCGTGCCAGNTGATCGAGCCGGCAATGGTGTTCAAAGAGCATTGTTGCTTTTGTGCACGAGCTGACGTATTTTCCACGACGGTCACGCCTGGCCGCCAAACCTCTGACAAATATCGCCGCTAGTCGTTCACAGGGTTCCTGCGCAAGTTTTGAATAGAAATTTCCAGACTTTTTCAAGGCCTTTTCCGGACTTTTTTACGACTTGACCTACCCAGGTCATATACAGGCACTATAATATTTGACGCGATACAAGCAAAATCGTATCAATCTTGAATGAAATATTATGAAAACGTATGTCAAAAGATCAAGTCTGGATAATTATCATTTCCTTTTTCCATAGTAACAGACCAAAAAAATTTATTTCCAGACTTTGCCCGGCTGGGCAATGACCAAAATTTTCTCCGTACTTTTCCAGGCTCAGCCCAGTAAGAACCTTTGCATTCAGACCCGTCCCCGTCGTGTTTGCGTTGTCGCCATTCACCGGTGCGGGGCGAAACGAACGGATCTGTTGCTGTTATGCTCGGGTCACGGTCGACCGGTTCCCTTTGAATGGGGGCGGAGCGGAACATGACGTGGCCGTGGGGGTAAACCACGTGCGGCGAGAGAGCGTTCTGGCGATTGTGACGCAGCTGACGGAAAGCTACAAAAAATCACATCGGGTTTGTTTTAGAAAAACCAAGACAATGAGTTTATGTTGCAGTGGAGTTAAACAGTAACGTGAATGACAAGCGGCTCAGCAAAAAAAAGCCGTCGGGCTCGGCTTTATAATCAACTGATTACTTCAGAAGCAAGACCGTGGTGAGTCCGCCACGAAGAATCAAACACTGGTATAAGATACGATTGAGTCGATATAGCCAGAGTTCAAGCAACAAGGGAGCCTGTTGTGACATGTTAGAAAGCCTTTTGTGACAAGTCGGAAAACCTATTGCGACAAGTTAGTAAATGCATTGTTGAGAACATAGAAAGCCTTTTGTGACCAAGTTAAATACAGTGCGAAGTGAAACGTCGCTTTGCGCATTGACCATAACAAAGACTCGCACGACAGGAGTTATACACTTCACTTTTTCGCTCTCGGCGAGAAATAGATAGCTAGCCCTGTCGCAAAAAAAGCGAGAGAACATTGCAGTGACAACAGGTGGAGGGAGCGAAGTGGTTCTGGAGTCTATGGCAGCATGGGGGTCGGAAGGATTTTTTCCAGGGGGGGAGCACGAGGGGATTTTTCTAAAATTTTTCTAGGGGGGGGGAAGTGGTGAAATTTGCTTTTTTTCCCACTCACAACTAAGAAAACAACCTTTTTGCTGAAATTTTCAAAATCCAGAGGGGCCTCAGTCCCCCCCTGCCCCCCTCACTTCCGACGTCCGTGTCTGGAAGTTCAGCGCAAAGCAAGTTTGGAACAGCTTCGAGTTGATTTAGAATTTGACAGAAGAAGATGGGTAAAAAAGGGAGAAAAAGGCAACAAAACCGACAGAAAACTTCCGTCGAAAACTTTCGAATGGAAACTTTCGGAGAAGTGTTGGCGCCGCAGGTATGTGGCTTTGCAGAGTTGGCGAATGGAAAATTTTGTATAAACGCCGGAGACGGACGGGACCTTTTAGGTGAATGATGACGACGCGTAGAGACCACCGATTGGTTAGACCAGTGGTCCTTTATGTTTTAACGTTGCATACCCCGATTCAAACTTTCGCCTATCTGGATACCCTTTTCCAACAAAGTTTAAGAACAAAAAAATTATTAGAAATAAAATAGAATTGCCAAAGCAATATTCACTGGATTAGTGAGGAAAAAGGTCAATGCAAAGGCTGCATCACATCAAATCAAAGTCAATCTGAATGGAAGCAAGTCCAAGTTCTTAGAATGAGGGCTTGAGTCCGGATTTTGAACTTTACTTCCCCACACAGTTGAATACCCCAACATCAAATATCAATGGTCCGTGGGGGAGTGTTGAGGCAAACTTGGTCACTCTGCCTGCTTCTCCCTCCACCGGTAGTAGAAAGGTTGTACGTTCGACGCCCGGCCCGGCCGTCTCAGCGTTTTGACCAAACAAACGGACACGCAAACTTACTGCCGGTCCAGAAGGTGCTTACTCCGAGGAAAACACGGCAACGAGGAGAGTCGTGCAAAAGGCGACGGACTCAGTGACTAGCTACGTCGCAGTCCTGTGCACTTACAATAGATTAGGTCGCTTTAAGGAAGTCTAATGCAAGCTTACACATAGTAACCTGACGTATATCGAGAAATATATTCGAAATGAGAAAGCGAGAGCGGCATCAGGACAAGCAATGATAAATTATAGTCCCATTTTCAACGGCCTTACACTTTGGCTGTAAATTATGCCTCTTTACGTGGGCGTCGGGAGGATTTTTTCTAAAGGGGGTGAAATTTCATTTCATCAACTCGAAACTATAAGAAAAGCGTTTGCTTCTTCAACGTTGATAAGAAAACATCAAATTTCAAAATCCAAGGGGTCCAAGGCCCAACCCTTCACCCCCATCCGACGTTCGTGGTCTATTGCAGCTTAGTTCGCAGCGAAAGCAAGTAAGAGTGCTGGTTTTGCGCTTTATTCGCCTGCAATGCGTTTTGGCAACAGCACCGTTTATAGCAGGGGTTCCCAACCGGGGGTACTCGT
>JGI24158J21664_10011357_pt1 | contig 11851 bp, 12 predicted proteins | sample Ectturendosymbi3_FD_21664 | JGI IMG/M metagenome (IMG submission 21664)
TATCCTTGATCTGTAGTATACGTGCCGAGTAAAACATATCTCTAAACCAACTTGGAAGTTCTCAAATGGTAAACGCTTTTGTTTTCATACCAAAAGACACTCACTGAAATTTCTGTGTTTTGTTTCTCGAATTTGTCAATATCTTTCAAGACAACTGGAAGCTCTATCTCGGTAAAGTTGAGTGTTTCTGATCGCTTTCTCAGTTATTTTGTTACTCTTTCAGAGCCGCGTTCTACGGGGTTCAATGCTCTTGCAATGCACCATTTGAAGCATTCATTGTCGTTTGGGTTTTTCATGTTGACGATAGCTTTTTTGTTGCAAGAAACTTTGGCAAAGGAACATAAGAACTACTACGCAAAGTTTCATATCTCACTGTATGAATATCCAATGGTTTAATACTATAAAAATTCCAACCACTTCCTTGCATTTGAAAAGTTGCCAAGTTCTCAAGAACGTGTTCACAAAAAAACACTCCACAATTCATCCAAATTTGTAGACTGTAAAACAATCTGTTTTAGATTAAAAGTGTTTCAATTCTATCAAACCGTCATCAGTTGCAAGATTCGCTTTCTCCATGTTTTTTTCTCAAAATCACTTACACTTTTGTCTTTGGTTTGAATTTTGCCAAAGCCGTCTTTTTAACAGCGTTCAGAAATGACTTAGGGTCATAGGTCGAATTCTGTTGTGGTTTTATGATATATTGTGTTGTAAAACCTTTCAACGCAGATTTATTAGTTTTTTTCAACTGAAATTTTGGATACAAGCTCATTGTTTTATTCTTGAGGTTTTGCCAAACATTGTTGATTAGCTTTTTGACTTCAATAGGAACAACGTAACAACCAGTCAGTCCATATTTTTAAATTTTGTTTCAAGCTTTCTTTTTTGGTGCTGGAGGTGAATATTTAGTTGGTTGAAGAAGTCGAACATTTATTTCTGCATTGGCATCATCCAGCAGATTTAAAGACGTTGAAAGCTGTTTTTGATTTACTTCATCAAGCACGTTTTTTGGAAAGCTTCTTTCAATATAATCTAAAAGTTCTTGTTTACAAAGCCTTGAATAATTTTTTAATTTATGCTTCTTAGCAATTTCTTTTAATTTTTTCTCAGTAACCATTTTACTGCTTTGTTATAAGGACAAATTTTTAACTCAGATAAAGAAATTTTCCACCGTATAAGCATTTCATCAACAAGAGACCAAAAACGAGTAATTTTAAACAAACATGGGGTTTTCACGACAACAAAAATGTCAAAAGAAAAGTTGCTTGAAATCTCTTGTCAAAGTAAACTTTGTGGTAAACTGAAAGCATTTGAGAAAAGCAGTGAAGATACAAGCTTCACGAGCAAATAAATCAGATACGTTTTGAGCAAAAACGGAGTAAAGTTTCTTATGCGGTTCGGTAAATCTCAGCTGATGAAGGCTCGTCCTCGAAATTAATCTTTAAGATGAGCTGAAGGTGTTTGCTGACAAGTTGAGCCACATTCGAAACAACCCGAAATCTCTGTGAAAGTTACTGATGTAAAGACGGGAAAAGAATTTGCTTTTCCAAATATTTATTCAGCATACAAATTTTGTAATTGCTCGTCACCGAGAATAATTACGTTTTACAACGGGCGGGTCTGGAGCAACAAATTTAAGAATGAGATTTTTTAGCCTTTGATTTCTTTCCATTTGGTTGGAACTTCAACGGCCAACATCCATTTGGTTGGAAGGAAATCAAGGCAAAAGGTTTTATATTCGATTATCACCTTGTTTTCCGTCACTCTGAAAAATAAGGCTTATATCTGAAATTACAACTGCATACGCTTCAGTATTTGCTGGTACGTTTGCTGAGAACTGCACTTTTATTTGTATTACAAACATATTAGTTAAATTACATTGGTCAAATATGGCCAGATTTTGCTCTTGGTCTCCCGATGTGCCAGTNTGAAATCCAACAATAATCCAACGAGGCTTTTCGGGTGAAGAGTTAACCGACAGCCTCCATGTGACTTGTCTTATTTGAGGGACTGGAATCGAATCACATTGAATCAATCGATACGCCACTGAGAGAGTTGCTTTTGATTCATTTGTTTTGTACAATTGAAGGTGTTTTCTTCAAGCGCTGGAAGTACATGATGCATGTACCACGACAATTTTGTTAAAATAACCTTTCCAGCATCAGTCGCGCTGTTCCTAAAAATTGCATCATTGCTATCTTTCCTCACAAAAGTGAGCAGATGTTCAAAGCCATAAACAAATTTTTTGTAATCATTGCAGAACCCAAAATATGTGTTTCAGCGGAACTCTAAAACTAAATGCACCTTATGGATTTGGTTTTTGAATAACAAAGCCCTGTCTTAGTACACCAAAGCCTGCATTGTTTTCAAGATGTGCTGTTAACTTTGAATCTTTATACCAAAGTTGGTTAAGACCTTGACTCTTTTGAAAATCGTCCAGATACTTCGAAAGGTCGAACATTTTTGCTGCTTGACCCGGATGAACAAGCGATTCAATTACATGTACTTGACCAGAAAGCTGGTATCTGATGTGTCTAAGAAGATACACCATAGCATTATTTGTAAGCGTGATAACATCAGCATTGCCATAAGCATTATCATCAGCATGTTTCACAAGTTTGCCTTCGAAAACAAGATAAGATTCACTTGGTTTGGTAATAAATCCGGGGTGTCTATTGAAATTCTAATTTCAACAGGGTTATTTGAATTAGTCTCCATTACTGGTTTATATTACCTAAATTCATAACTCTCAACAGATCCATCAATTTGAGGTTTTCTGTTATGTTTAAGATATCCATTTTATTAAATAGGATTATTTAATATTTTGACAAGGTCTTGAATTTTTATTGCTTACCCAGAGCCAGAAATCAAATTATTAATATTTCTTGTTGAATCAGATTTCCTTTGTGGAGGTGTTGTATTTTTTGACAGAATTTGTTTTGAATTTGGAGTCAAATTTGAAGCAAAAGCATTTACAGTTTTCTCACCAACTTTTCTTGATACAGATTTTGCAATATTTAAAACAGTGTCAATGACTTGTTTTTTTGCTGACAAATTTTGACAAAAAATCTTTAAGTTTCTAGAAAATGCCAGCACCGCCGACGACGTATTTTCGTTTGTATCCATGATTTTTAACTGTAAGCATTTTTAGTTATTTAATGTGAGCATTAAGTTTTTGTAATCATCACGAGAGATGACTTTTTGTCTCAAACGTTCCTCCGATATTACAAGAATCTCGTTTCGAACACCAGTGTTTCCAGCAAGTTTTGAAGCAAACAAAAGTTCAGGCTGTTCAACAAGAGCATTTGGATTTCTTGGCAAAAAGATAGTTCCAGCCCCCTTTCTCTTTTGATCACGTTTCGCTTTTTCCTGTTCTCACTTCGCTTTCTCCTTTGTTTTTTTCACATGATTGTTCCAGATTGGTTTTATGATATTTTTCCATTTGTAGCCTTTGCTTGCCACTGGCCTTTCTCAATTTCTTGGATGATTCATTACATTTGTTCTTACGATAATTTCCTTATAATTTCTCTTGTCTTCTTCTGTAGCAAAACCAAATTCGGGTTTATCCATAAAAAGCAAATCCCAAACAAGTGGTGTTCCTTGATATTTTTATCACCAACAATTAAATCATTTCTATAAATGTCAACCTTTGCTTTGCCAAGATAAAATTGTCCGTCTTTGTTTTTAAGTCCAAAAGTTTTATCACCTTGATTGCCATAAGACTGTAAAAGATATTGTTCTGCAATTGTTCCAATGTTAATTGGATGAGGAGGGTCTGACAAGTCTTCGGGTTCAAACTCTTGCAAGGGTTCGGCTTGAGGTAAAGCAAGAAGAATATTTTCAATTGCTGTTGAAGTGGTGCAATTTGAGATACAATATTTTGTGATGATTTTTATTGTGATTCGATCACGGGTTTTAACAATTTGGAAAAATCTTCATAACATGATTGTTCACCAATTCTTTCTGCGCGAAAATCGTTTTGAATTTTATAATGAAAATCACGACCAATGAAAATGATACAAACGACAAATTGCAAACGTTTCGATAACTCCTGTTATCATCATCAGTGCGTTGCAAATTGAACTGCAGAGATCATGCTGCAGGTTTTTATTGGTCACTCAGGAGAAAAGCGCTGTGAAAAAATGAAAAACGCAAAGGGCTGTTTTGGTAGTGACGTAGTGGTGCGAAGCGTACGTAGTCACATGACTCAGCCGGATACGCGCCGATAGTGATGGCGTGTGACGTCATGAGTGAGGCACGAAGCTCTGTTACAAGTTAAAAATGCATAGAGGCATCGACGGGATGTTTGCATTCAGCTCTGGTTTGTGTTCTTGAATCATAAAGATTCAAGAATCTGCAGCCGCCGTCAATTGTCACTGCCAATGACCTCAGGGTTCTGAAAGTCAACCCGATGATCTGGGTTGCCTTGCAAGTGTCTGCATGCTGAAGAACTTGATGACGTTCGATGCTCTTCTACACGATTTATTAAATTGCGTTGCGTTTGCCCGATGTAGGAGACACTGCATGAGCACGTAAGCTTGTACACAACGTTAAAACGGTTGGGTAAAGCTTGACGGTCCTTAATCGAGAACCAGCGATTAAGGACCGCTCACAATAAGTAGACTTTTCCAAACAGTTTTGGGTAAATATTCATAAATATTTGCATTTCTTCAATTTGTGATGGTGAAAGTTTTTTGTTCTTCAGAAATGCAACCCCCAGACTTTTAAGAAATTTTTCAGTCATTTATATTACAGTTTAATTAATTCTTTGTTGTCAACCCAAGAATTTGGGGAGGATGACAGGTGTATTCACGTGGCCGTTCCTGTTACGGTATTCTTGAAATGCCAACCGAACCTGTCACTACGAGAGCAACCACTGCCACTCGTGCTGGATGTGTTCGGCGCGGCCTGGGAAGGCCTTTTTCAAGGAACTGCAGCGTCCCTGCTGCCGAGGGTGACCAGAGACCCAGCATTCTGCAGCTGAACACCGAGGGGCTCACCGCAAACAAGATCAGGGTTGTCGAGCAGCTAGCCTACAAGAACAAGGCATTCATCATCGTCCTACAGGAGAACGCACAACTGCAGACAAGCTAGTGATTCCCAACTTCTCACAAGCTGGGTCAGTCCTGAGCAGGAACCACGGCCTTGCCACGTTCGTTCACTACTGGTGGTCATTGGTCAACCAGTCTCCAGAGCAATCAGAGACTGAATGGTTGTGTGTAGACGTCGCAGGACATAACGTCATTAACGTCTACAAACCTACACGCTCGCGACTTACACCAAAGGCCATCCCGACATTACCACACCTCAGCCTGTATGTTGGTGACTTCAATTGCCAACATGTCGAATGGGGTTACAGCAAAACATCCTCTGGCGGTGAGAGCCTGGGCTCCTGGGCAACAGCCAACAACCTCTGGCTGCTGTATGACCCAAAGGGAGCAGCAAAGGGAGCAGTTTCTCCTCTCACAGACGGAACGTCCAAAGGGAGCAGTTTCTCAAAGGGAGCAGTTTCTCCTCTCACAGACGGAACGTCGGAACCAAACCGGACCTGGCCTTCGCAAGTGTTAGCCAGAACAACCAGCTGCTGGACAGACGTGTTCTAGGAAAGTTCCCGCGGTCACAACACCGACCCTCCCTCATAACGCCACACAAGTTCAAAGTTTCTGCCTACAGCGATTCGGTAAAAGCGTTGGAAATTTCGCAAGGCTGATTGGAGGCGCTTTTGCCTTCTCACAGGTGAATCCGTTGAGAGGTTGCCACCTCCGGACACAATAAACATCGAAGGCATACCAAGAATTTTGCGAGAGCCTGCTGTTTGCAGCTAAGCAATACATCCAAAGATGTAGTGCTAACAAGAAAGGTGTGGGAACGCACCAAAAAAACAGCTATTTTAAAACAGCACTCATTTCAAAGCAAAAAGATGTGGGAACGCCGTTCCCACGTGTTCCCCCCCACTACACCTCTGAATACTTCCCACGTGGCCGTCGCAAGAACTGTGTGCCATGCTGGATCAACGAATGCGAGACCCTTCGTCGTTTCTTCCTTCGAGCCCCGGCGGGGACTGACTCCGTTAGAGCCACTTTGTCCCTACTTCCTTGGATCGAACAGAAGAAGCAGGAGTGATGGGAAGAATATGCAAATTCCATCGAATTCTCGCACTCCAGTCGCAAGGCGTGGAGCACCATCAACAACCTCGCTGGAAGGTCTGGGTGCTCCTCTAGCCTGTGCCCCGTCTCTTTAAACTCGATCGCCTCACAACTCGTGGAGAACGGGCCACACAAGACTTGGAGCCGCGAATCCAACAGACTCGTCAACAAGCAGCTGTCCGTCCTATGGAAGGTCCGAAGACCTGAGGGAAACACTATCCCTTTCAGGCCAGAGGAGCTTGCTGCCACCCTCAACCACCTGAAGCCAGGAAAGTCTCCTGGTCTGGATTCATCTTGCCGGAGTTTATAATCCACGCTCTCAAATTTTAGTTTTACGATTTCCTCACTTCCTGCTTGGGCCAACTCAAAATTCCAAAGATCTACAGAAGAGCACTAGTAGTTGCGATCCCAAAGCCGGAAAAGCCATTGGGGGACCCAAAGAGATATCACCCTATATCTCTTCAGTGTGTCCCCTTCAAGATCCTCGAGAGACTCATCTACCCTTGTATCGAACCAATCGCCGATCCATTGCTCCCGCATGAGCAGGTGAGCTTTCGACACGGGAGATCGACCGTGGATCAGGTCACCCTACTGACACAAGACATCGAGGATTGCTTTTCGGCTAAGAAGAATGCCGGAGCTGTGTTTGTCAATCTCAATGCAGCCTACGACACTGTATGGTATCACGGCCTCATCTGCAAGCTGCTGCGTCTGCTACCTGACAGACACATGGTCCGCATGATCACGGAGATGGTTGACAATCGCAGCTTCACCCTTACCACCGGTAACGTCAAACGAACCAGTGTACGACGCCTCAAAAATGGCGTCTCGTTTTTTGGTAAATTCCAACAGACTAGATAAACTTTGGGCAAATGTCAATAGCTCCATTCAAATTTGGGCCAAATTCATTCAATTTGGGCAACTTCAAAGAGCTTCAATCTAATTTGGGCAATATACAAGTTTTTCATTGAAATTTGGATAGAATTAGAAACATTTGGGTAAATTCCAACAACCTCAATCCAATTTGGGTGATTGAAACAACTTCATTCAAACTTGGGTACATTTGGAACCATCTGGGTAAATTGAGGTTCATTCAGATTTGCATATATTATAAACATTTGGATAAATTCCCACAGCCCAAGTCAAATTTGGACCAATTGAAACAACCTCATTCAAATCCGGGTAAAGGTAGATATATTCAAAAATTAGAAACATGCAGTGGCAACCCACCATTCCAACTAAACTTAGTTTTTCTAAACTTCAAACTGTTGATGCTGTAAAGCGTTTTTGAGCTTCAACAACTAAAATGTAGCTCTAAATCAATGCTTCTTAAGCGGGTGAATGGTTCACCCCAGGGTGAATGAAGTTTTTACAAGTGTGAATGAAAGAAGATGGGTGAATGAAGAGTGAATGAAACTTTTGTTCCTAATTTTTGAATCTTCTGGTAACGTGCATTTATTTTAGTTTTTACCGAACACATATCAACAATCGTGAATAAAATGGCAAACTTCAAACGTTCTAACTTTACGTCTGCAGCAGTCCTCAACTTCATCACTTCAGGAAAACCGTAATATTGTGCAATTAACTGCATCTATGACGTATTAGAGATCAATGGCGTGCAGAAGGGGACACACAGAGCGACATCCCCAGGTATCCAAGGCAGGGGGGCATCCAGAAGTGAAATTTCAATAATTCAAGTGCTGTAACTAGACGATTTTTCCTGTTGCAAGGCTACCGGCACATGCTGCGTTAGTTTAATTTGTCGAAACATGTCTTTTTCGTTAACATCAGTTTTCGTACATTCAAATGCCAGTAATTTTCACATTCTTCAATACCATACCAGGGACCTATACTCTAGGTGTATGGCGCACACCCAATCGAACTGATAGTGACGTGACTTTTTCCAGATCGCGCGATCAAGGGAAAATCACAATAAGGATTGGAAGGTAATTGTGGACGTTTAATTGATTTTCTGAGCCAAATTTCAAAATTGTCTTATTTCAACTTGCTTGATTTAGCTGACTTTTTGATGCATCTCTAGTTTCCCGTTTCATTTTCTGATGTGGCAACCCTGGGTGTGAGCTAATACAGCCGCAACTGTGCTTGCAATATGTGCATATTTCGATCTTCATCATTAATTAGCAGTTCAGGCGAATTGATCATAACGGCTCACACCAGGGGCGGATCCAGAGGGGGCGATTGGGGCGATTGCCCCCCTAAAACCTAGGAAAGTAATTGTTTTCACCACAATTTTATACAATTCGGAAAACAACATTCGTCATATAAGACCATTTTGTCGCCCGCTGTTTTGTTACAGCAGTTTTGTGATGTATACTTCATCTTTCTTACAGCAGCGAAGCCGTTATGAGACTTGACTAACAAACATTACTTAAATCGCCCCCCTAACCTTACATCCTGGATCCGCCCCTGGCTCACACAAGCCCGTATCTGGTCTGTCCCGCCAATAGTTGAACATATAACAGCCACATAATAAAAAACGATATTTTTTTTTACGTGCTTAATGCACATTTTCAATGCGTAGATTAGCAAGTTTCAAAACGTAAACCGTGGGTGTCCGCCATCTCAGCCGCATACCTTCTCTGCTCGTCTACTATTCGACGAGACATTCGCGCAGCCTTATATTTTTGCAGTTGTGAACTCCGCTGACGCATGTGTTCTACTCCCTTGTTTTAACACGTTGCCGGATATTTTTGCAGTTATGTGCTGCTCTGTCTTAGCGCTGAGTGCTGTGTTTTTCTCCGGTCCCCTAACTTGGAACGCTGAAAATGTGTGTTTATTACAGTGACACATTTTACAACAATGAGTAAGGAGAGTGCATGTGGAATAATATGCATATTGTGTCAACAAACTTCGCCAAAACGTGGGTTTGCAAACGTGAATGTGACGTCATGGTGTGACGTCACAAACAGCGTATATCCAGTAACAATGACCACCACACGTCATTGCTCAATACTAAAATTTGGTAGGGAGGCATACATAAAATCAAGCAGTCGCCCCGGGCATCACTAGACCTCTGCACGCCACTGTTAGGGATAGAGTTTACCCAGAGATGCCATGTTTTACTTACTCGAGTAAAGGAATTTTGCTGTGCTCTGCCTGAGCATCCTGTAGTCCTGTGCGAATGTCATCTGCTAGAATCGCCGTGCTTTCGAAAGTTTCATTCGCAATATCGAGTGAAAGACCCCTGTCGAAGTACAGGAGTAGGCTATTTGTTATACTTGTTTGTTACCACTTTGGTATTTATTCCAAAATGCAATACCTACGCGTTTATATCTCAGGAGAAAACCTGCAGAATGTCTAAAAAATGCGTACAAAACATTTTTGTTTTGATGAAAATAAATGTAAATCTGTAGAAGAAATCGATCAAGACACGCCAGCTTCATCAAATTCGCAGTTTAAAGAACGAGGTTTAAAAAGGAAGGTTATTGTTGAGAATAAGATTCCCTTCAGCAAGATTTTTCTCAAAGAGCGTCTTTCAATACATCTCTGTTATGGGAATATTGGTTCGTTTCATGGGCGCAATTTTCTTGTAAAATGTGGGGGGCAGGTTGGTGTGAAACCAATATATTACGAAACCCAAAAAGAAAATGCGGGGGAACATGGCATATTATATCCCCACTGCCTGAAAAGTGGGGGGACACATACCCCGTGGACGCGTCCCCCACCTAATTGCGCCCATGGTTCGTTTGCTTGAATCCCTAGAGTATAGGGAAATTGCATTAAAGTCTTGCAACAACTGGTGATCATCACTATTACGTACATGTTAAAGTAAGGATTTTCGTGTTTGGTTGAACTGAAAACTGCAAAGTGAAATGCGTTGATCCGTTCATGAGAGTGGCATTGGAATAATTAATACACACGCAGTTAGAAAAGTTGATCACTGAAGTTCAGGAGCAGCGCAGTCATTTGTAAGCGGATTTCTCTTGCAAATATTTGTGGTTTGCTATCGTTTTTGCGTTTTGTTGTTGTGTCTGCAGTTGTAGAAGTCAGGAGTTTGATTCTCACTGAGCCCATAGTTTCGCAGGTTCTGTGTCGTCGTTCCTTAAAATAGATCGGATGACTATGTTTGTTGCTTTAGTAGCTTCGCATTTATTAGCAGTTGATGGCAGGTTCAGCTGTCTTTTAATGAGCCGCGTAGCTTAAGTAGGTATTGTACAAAAATCAAAACCATTAAGAGACACTTTGCCAAATAAACCAAGAAAGAATGGATGTGCAATCATGAATTTGGAAAATTATTCGGCAAATGGCACGCATTGGGTTTGCCATTTTAAACACGGAAATGGTAGATGGTATTTTGATTAATTTGGCTTGCCACCCCGAACTGAATTGAATGATTAATTATCTATATAGTGGCGTGCTTTATCCAACTGAAAAAAATCAGCCAATACAAAAATTTTTTTGCGGGCATCTTTTCTTGTACGTTTTGAAGCAGATGCAAACCGGAAAAGGTTTGCAAAAAATATTAAATAGTTTTTGGTGATAAAATAAAAGAGATGCCAATTGATATCTTTAGACGAACTCCGACAGCAAGTAAAAAAATAACAAACGTAAGTATAGTTTCACTCGGTTATGTAAAAAACAACTTTTTGAGAAAAAGACAAGAAACAGATATGACTGGTAAAACCATTTAAAATCTTGGCTCACCGCGTAATCCAAGAAATGCTGTTAGAAAAAAAATGTGAATGAAAGATTTCTTTGGAAAAATGCTCCGATTGATATGAATCAAAATCCAATTGTAAACGTTTTGTCTCCCGTGAATGAGGACGATTGTTGTACTGTAATAAAAATTTGATAGCGTGAACAGAGTCAATGATTCGAGTCACGATTTTTGGTGACTTGGACTCGACGGAGTCATGTTGAAAAAGATGGTGACTCGACACGAGTCACGTTTTTCACAGAATGACTCGACTCGTGTCACAATCAGTGACTCGAGACTCGAGTCAGAGTCATATTTACAAATTCTTTGAGCCTCTGATGGGTAAACCCAGTTCGTTTGCATACAAAGAAATGAGCATTTTTTGCTTCAGTGATGTTCAAGATTGGTGCAAATTTTCTATTTTGACTGTCTAGTTGTGCTATGCTACCTTTTAAGGATCAAGTGTCCCCAACTTGCGCAGAAGTAGAGCTGAGACTTTGCTTTTCACTGATGGGTCAGCAAGGCACAATATACTGACACCTTGTCGTAGTTTAATGTAGTATTTGCATATCATGATCATGCCAGTCGGCCTCATACTGTTATTTTGAGTCTTTTCCAGATAGTAGTAAAGTGATTTAAGTTTTTCAAATTCAAATCAAATCCAAAAATTATATTGCAAAATATAATGCAAATACGAAAATCAATTCTGCTTTAAATTCGAATCTGTGCCACTGTTGTTAGCCTAAGCCCATGTGGCGACGTGGTTACGCCCAGTGGTGTGTTTAAGGGGAGGCGAGCGAGGCACTTGCCTCGGGCCCCCCCTTTTTGGGGGCCCCCCCTTGAGGTATTACGCACATAAATTTTCCTTATTTTTGGTGAAAGACGTATTATTCACTCATGTAATGTGCTACAAAGCAAATCATAAGCAAGTATTTTGCTTTCGAAGGGCTCCCCTACAGAAATTGTAATGTGCAGGTACTTTGCTTTCAAAGGGGCCCCAACAGCAACTGAAATATGTATGTACTCTGCTGTTAAACTTCATCGAAGGGGC
>JGI24158J21664_10011358_pt1 | contig 11851 bp, 5 predicted proteins | sample Ectturendosymbi3_FD_21664 | JGI IMG/M metagenome (IMG submission 21664)
GTTGTAACTAGCCACAGTTCGTGTGTTTTTCTTTACTTGTTTTCAAGTGCCAACATTTCACCTGTAAGATTTGTCTTACATTTACAGGACTGATGATACGTTGGAAAACGCGAAACTAGTTTCCCTGTCAATAAACTGTGACTGATTTACTTGCCGCCATCTTTGTGGCCTTTAACTATTGTTGATAATGTGTCTCTGAAAATATTAAATTTTTTTCTGGAAACTTAAAGTAACCTCACTTTGGAGCTTTAGGTTCTCTGCCTTGGTTAGTAATTCGCATAGACGCCCTGGTAACTAAACTTATTTGTGTAAACACATTGAAAAATGAACTCATCAATTTGAGGTATCGTTATTCAGGTAGAAGAGCCACACAAATTATGTTGGTGAGCCACAGTTTGCCCACCATTGATCTATTCTAGGGGTCTCCAAAGTTTTTTGTCAAAGGGCCACATTAGCTACAGTTTGAGGGCTGGACATATTACGTAATGCCATTGTTTTGGAAGATGTTACCTTACACTAAATGAGGAAATTTTTTGCAAATACATTATTTTAATTATTGATAAATGGCTTCGTAGGCTGGATGAAATGGTATCGCGGGCCAGATTTGGCCCATGGTCTGTAGTTTGGAGACATCTGATCTATCATATTTTTTGAACAATGAATCTTAAATTATAATTGTGGCAAACGATCTTTTTCAAGATTGTTGCTGTTTGTTTTTGATTATTGTAGGTGCTTTTTGTTTACTTTAGATACTGTTTGATTTTGATGTAGTTCGTAATATTCAAGAAAATCCACAGATTAATAAATGTAGATATATATGCAGAATTCTGTTGCAAGCAAGAGCTGCAAATGGATATGCTATAACTGCTGGACCTAAATAAAGATAAAGGCTTTTTACTCAAAAATAGGTGGTCATTCTGTATCAAGATTTTATTTACAGGTTAAAGTGAATTATTCATTGTAGTGTGGTTCAAGCATCTGCAACAATGTTGTGATGTCAGTGCTGTAGTCAAAATCTTTTACCTCCCTTTGTCTCCAATCATTTTGAAACTTCAAGCCCTTTTCTTAAAATTATTGGTATATCATTTGCAGAAAGTCCTTTGCTCATTCATTCACTGATTGCATTTTGATGAAATGAATTGAAAATAATGAGAGTAGTTATTATAAAATGTTTTGAATATTAGAAAACATTCTTGAATACAAGTCAAGGTTTTCATTAAAAAAAAGAAAAAAATTAGGTACACTTAAGTTATACTTGTTATACTAAATTAAGAAAACCCTTGACCCGTGGTATACTAATGACATTTATTTAAGACAGCATTTCAAGTTTGGAAAAACAGCTTAACTTAGCAAGTCCAAATATAATATACAAAATATAAATGGCAAGGAATTTGAGGTAAAAGAAGTACATCACATATTTGGAAGCTTGAATACACTAAACTGAACGAAGAAAATATTTCAGAAAAATGTTAAATTTTTGCTCAAAACATGGCATAAATTTCTTGTTACCTTTGGCCACATAGTGAGACCTAGTAATTATGAAATTATCACTGTTAAGTGAATTTAATGTTGCTATAATTTTATCTTTTCAAATGGTTGAAATATTTTTGAAAATGTTATAAAAATTGTTTTTTTAATTGTGTAATTTTTAAAATTTGTCTCATGGGTTTGTTGTTGATGAATGAAACCAAAGACTTTACAGTAGTAAACAATACAAAACATGAATAAAGATTTGTGTCTTGTAGACTGCAGGACAACTGTTGGCATTTTACATAGGCTGCAAAATTATATGTGATTAACATAGGCTATCTATTCCATTGATTTAAATATGGTTGATGTTGCTCAATCAACTGCTGTACCTCCTGCAACTACTGAAATTCCTTTGACCAATGGAACACACAGTGGAACACCCATGGACTCAAATGACAAATCGAATAAGGATGTGTCTGCAGGAGATGTTCCTCAGGTTGTTTTTCTTATTCATTTCAACCTTGTGTTGTTGCAACTACAGGGAAGAATATAGTTAAGAACTAATCACTGTCTTGAGAATGGCAAGTAGTTGATAAATGTTTTTGCTGAAATGATAACACTTCTGATCCGGGGTGGTTTCCCTGTGTCGATATCCACAGGTCCTGGGTGGTTTTGGCAGGAAATTCAAATGATGTTCTGCAGAAGGCAGATACTCCTAGGGGTTTTCTAGGTTAATGCTAAAATGTTAGGCTTGCAATAAGTTTTGTTGCCTTTACACTAATCCAGGTTTTTGAGGAAAATGTTAGGTACCTACCCTGGTATGGACCTGTAGAGCCCAAAAACTTTCCAACTAAATTTCATTTAATTAGAAGTGTTTTGCAATTTCCTCTGATTTTAGGGACCTGATTTTCAATTCTAGGGATCCAAATCGGGTCCCTAAAACACCTTAAAAAACCCTGCGCTAAACAATTGCCATCATGTCAAATCATTTCAAAACATTTTAGGCTACATACCACTGCAACAAGCCTGGGCCTACCAGAGTCACTTTTTTTGCATAAGTTTCACTTTTTTGAGACAATAAAAGCAGCTATACATTGGCACAAAGCAAAACTTTATCAACATGGCTAAACATCCTTACAGAAACGTTTCTGATACATTCTTACATGCTTTCCTAACGTTTGGCAGCATATCAAAGCACTTACATTGCACAAAATCACATTCATTGCTGCTGGACCCTGGTCCCGCCTAAGTAGACAGACAAACTCAAAAGGGCCATGCATTTACACAGCCTCTGAGCCACAAAGAGTTTGGATTCTCAATCCAAAACCTAAAGTTACATAAACTCAGCTTAGGACCACGTTTTTAGACTACATACCACTGCGAAATTTGGATTAAAATATATATGTACATTTCTGAGAACTTTTAATTAGCAAAAACATATATCTACGTCGGCTGGGAAAACATTACAAATTTAAATAATGTATATATACATCGGTTGGTAGCAAAAGTGTTATTAAGCAGTCCTTGACTTGACCACTTTTTGACAGAAATGAGGTGAACTGAACCAAGAAGAAAGGAGCCAGATGTTTTCATTATTGAGTTGCTTGGAAAGGATAAAATTGTGTTGGTTTTAACACCTTAGCTTCCAGGCGATTTCAGCCAACTTCAGGCATAAATCAAGCTTAAGCCATGTGTCTTAGCAATGGCATTTACTCCTCAGAATATTGCGCCAGAGAGCTGTTGAAGTCTCAAAAGACTCGGCAAACCTTTGAGTCTGCAATGAAAAAAAAGTTTTTGGTTTTGGGTTTTGGATTTTTTGTGAGTGATGTCATAAGTGGAATAGTTTTAGACCTTTTTGACCCACTTCATCTGGCCCTTGGTCCAACCTGCTAGATGGTAGTATTTCGCTCAAGTTTTTATTTGGAAACTATGCTAAAATCCGAGTCTTTGGATGACTTGCAGGGGTTTTATGTTCAAAAGCTACGGTTATGACTTAAAACAAGAAAATTAGTAATTAATCCACTAATTAGATAATTATTTTGTTTATTTTAGAGTAGACCATAACTTTTGAACCAGAAACGTGAGAAAGTCGACCAAGGGCTCAAAAAACTCAGATTCTAGCCTAGTTTCCAATGAAAACTTATTGAAATACGTCCGCCTAGCACGGCTATGTCCAACCCACGCTCCGCGGGCCGCAGGTTTTGTGCGGCCCAGTATAGGTGTTCTCTGTAGTAAAAGTATCCTACATACCGACAACCTGTCCTTATTTTGATAATTTTGAATTTGACTTTTAATGCAACTGGTCCTTAGTAGCATTTTATCACATCTGTTACCATTGCAATTAGGATTCAAACGCTTTTAGTATATTAGCTTAAGCTAAATTTCATTTGCTAAGATCAAAATAAGCCATTCAATGTGCTGCTGTCAATAGTATGTCATTCAATATGCAGCCCTGGTCAAGACAGTGACATTATTTTTGGCTCAGTAAGCCATTTGGGTTGGACATAGCTGGTCTAGCAGTTGGGCCTAAGGCCAGGTAACATGAGCCAAAATGTCCAAAAACCTACCTTACTTACGACATCACTCACAAAAAACATGAAACCCAAAACCAAAAATTTTTTTATTGCAGACTCAAGACTTGCCAAGTGTTTTGAGTGTTGGAACAGCTCTCCAGTGCAATCAGCTGAGGAGTACTGCCATTGCTAAGACACATGATTTATGCCTGATTTCCCAGTACGATATATTCGTACGCCGGCAACAAATGTGTTAATAACAATCTTCATACTTCATGAAGTGCTCACTTTTCTGCTAGAAAATACAAATGCTCTTGCATTTCATGCAAAATTCTATGCTTTCCTAACATTAGGTCCTCACTTGATGCAAACATTTATAAAAATTCTGGCTTTACTTATGACTTTATGTTGAAAAAGTCAAAGGGATCTTGTTATTATGCTAATCCATTGTTTCCCACTCCCCTTCTGAAGTCTAAGTTCCCACTGTGTCATTTCAATTGGTTGCAATCAGGGTTGCAGAGTCAGAGGCAAAATATCCGACTCTCTCTGACTTTACAAAATTTCCAACTACGACTCCAATCTTTACAAAATTTCCAACTCCTTAACATAAAGGGAATGAAATTTGGCTATTAAAATCAATGGAAATCGTGGCACACAGCTGAAATCTCTGTTTCAACAAAATTTTCAAAAGAAATTGTACTATTTCAACCAAAATTCCCAATTGAGGAGAGTGATGTAAAAAATGATCCAACTGGGCATTCAGAGTCAGAGTTGGGACAAAAAATCCAACTCTGACTCCGACTCCCAGTGTTGTTAGGAAACTTACTCCGACTCCACCCAAAAAACCTCCGACTCTGCAACCCTGGTTGCTGTGTCGATACTCATTAAATGGCATTGTCTTTCATCTGGCTTCTAAAAAACACAAACAATAGTATTTATGCATATTCAACTAATTTGGTGGCCTGCTTAGAAAGTGCCCTGTGGCTAAGCAGTGGGTCAAAGAAGTAGAAACGGTTAAGGTTAAGCGTATTTAAATCAGTGACATAATGCAAATGAGTTGCTTTAGGTACAAAATCGGTTGATAGCGTTAATTTGTCATTGAGTGATTTGCTATTGTCATTGCTGTGTTATATATTGATGCCCAAACCTTATTCCATGAATTTGATGACTAATTCTGTCATAATGGCATGTTGATGTGTTATAGAAAAGCTAAAGATTAAAGTTTGATATTTTTTAAAGGAAACTTCTTTGACTGGTATGCAAAGCAGCGAAATCAAAGGTATGTTAAAAATTTTGCTTTGTTTTTGGCTAAAGGTGTATTGGTTGTTAAGCTACAGTACATATCAACAAACTTGATTTTGCATGTCAATTCTTTGGTATTTGTTATTGAGTCTTTTTCAATGAATTTGTGATAGTTAACATTTTTTGTTGCATGTGTACAAATTATTTGTATTCATGGTCAAAGCTGATATTCATTTAACATTGTTGAATAAAATACTTCAACCACTGCCCAATTAGCTTGCATTTGATTGTTTGTCACTGTTTGATCTTTATGGCATGCGTCCCTCCTAATGTACAGAACAGTATGTAATTACCACCAAAATAAACTGGTTTATGATGAAACACAGGGTGGTCCAAGACTGCGAGAATGAAGGGTCACATTACGGTTTGAGGAAAAGTTTGTGGGCCGCAAAGAGAGGAACTCCAACGTAATTAAAAGACTCGTTTGCAATTAAAAGATTGCAATTAAAAGATGCAATTAAAAGAATGCAATTGAAAGACTGGTTTGCTGTTCTAATAGTCCTAATTCTTGCTGCACGCCTAAGGCAATTGTTGATTCTAGGGTATTGTTTGTTTGCGACTCAAAATAGAGATTTTCTGCTAGAAAAAAGATATACAACACACCAACAAAATAGGAAAACCACTTTTTTTTGGTTTCAGTTATAAAGTCAAGGTCCACTTTAACATTAGAAGTCCTGAAAAATCTTCTACCTACAAGGACAAGTGTGGTCATTTTTGACCTTTCATTTGTAAAACTGTTTACGAACGTTTTCCTTCAATTTACTTCAAATATTGCATTGAAACAAACCATTATATCATATTTGCGTGTTTTTACAAGGTGAAAAATCAGCCTACACAGAAAAATAAATTGTTAACAAAACGTTCTGTTAGAACTTAGTCAGCACAGTTTTAAAATATCAACCTAGCTCCTGGTTCTCTGCAGAAAATCAATCAATTTTTACTCCATTGTTGCGCAACTGTGTTGATAGTTACGAAAGGAACTCTACTGAAGAACATAATCTCCGCTCAGGGCTTCTATGTAGATGTGTGAAATACTCCGTTTCCAAAAGCTCTAATAAAAAAAATACCAATAGCTACAAAAACTTTATTATAACTTCGGAAAAGTCAAGGAGTGTGACGAAGCAAATAGCAATAACAATGAAAATACGAAATGCTAAAATTGAAAAACGATAAAAAATGACCGCACTGGGCTTTTAAGCACTGTCTGTGCACATTGCACAAGTAACAAAAATCAGCACGCATTGATGTTATTCAATGGAAATTGATTTTGCCATACGGCATCTTCAGTCCAAGGGCTTTTAGTGTTAATTTTCGTAGTTGGCAGACGCAAGCAGGCATTCATGTTTCATCAGCCATTCTATTTCGTGCATCGCTTTTCAATCGCTTCATACTTGAGAAAGCACTATCGCAAATTACGAGCATGGGATGGAGCACATCTTCAATGCAAAGTATCTTAGGAGAGGGCAATTGCCTGGTTGCCACCCTGATTGCGGGCCTGGTAATCCTTCAATTCTTTCAAAATTGCTTTCCTAGAATTTCCATGGGTTTCTCGAATGTATGCTTTCTCGTGTTTGGTGCTGTAATCTTTCTTTAAATAATAACTCTTTTGGAATGGATATTACTTTGCGGAGTCAGTGTTGAAGGCACAGGGAAACGGAGGTTTTTGGGTGGAGTTGGAGCCGGATTCCTAACAACACTAGGAGTCGGAGCCAGATTTTTTTGTCCCACTCCGAAAGTCCAAGTTGATCATTTTTTTAGATCACACTCCTAAGTTGGGAATTCATGTTGAAATGGTGGAATTTCTTATGAAACTTTTGTCAAAACACAGAATTCTTGCTGTGCACCACGATTTTCATTGAGTGCTAGTTGCTTCCAAATTGTTGACAGGCAAACTTCATTCACTTTATGTTAAGGAGCCGGAGCGGAAATTTTAAAAAGGTCGCTGTCGGGAGTCGGAAATTTAGGAAAGAACGGAGTTTAGGTCTGAGATTTTACCTCCGACTCTGTAGCCCTGCTTGCAAGCTCACTAGACACTGTAGTTTGCCATTGTTATTGGCGAAGAAATACCTTTCTTTGCAGCTAGAATTGAACTTTCTGTTTTCCTCTGACACTTTTCTTTTGACACTAATTTTTGTTAAATTGCTATACTTGACTTAATGTTACTTCCACAATGCACATCTTCTAATCTAACCGGCAAGTTAGTTACAGAGTCTATGCTTGCAATAAAGATACAAAGCCTAGAGTTCAGCTATTGTAATGTCATAAATTTTAAAGAGATATTGCTATTCCCTAATAATTACATATTGACCTGCACTTCAATGATGTGTGACTTACAAGGGCTGTTTGGCTAATACAATGTACAGTATTTGACTTTGTGCAATATACGTCATGCGGAAAACGTTCGCAGGCCGCATGAAACCTGTTCACGGGCCGCATGTGGCCTGCGTGCCAGTGTTTGGACCGCACTGATGTAACATATGCTTGCTGTGAGCTTCTATGCAGTAAGCATATGACTAACACCCAAGCACATCAAAACTTGCATTGTGTTGTTAGACTGTTTTAGTGACTTCTGTCTGCACAGAAATTGGTACTGAAATGCTTCCTCATGACAATGAATTGCTTGTTTTCACAGTTTTGAATGACTCTTGCATGGGAATTTGCCCCATCAAGAAATTGTTTTAGCTTTGCCAACTTGTGAGAATGAGTTTTCAGCACTGCTGGCCTTCTTTATGATGACAAAACATCTTTTGCAAGAAGACAATGCTGAAAAACTGTATTTCTGTATCTGTAATACACTATCCCAAGCTTTCTTACTACAATAGAATAGCCAACCATATTGCAAGAGTTTTGAGTTACTAGTACCTTGGTGTAATTGTATAAGTCAAAACTAACAATGGAAGAAAATTGTAAATGTTACTGCTATTATATCCAAATATGTCATGGTATAACTTATAAAGTTAAATATTTGAGTAATCATAGTTTAATAAATTCACGAGTACAATATGGAAGGGCAGATTGATGTCATCTACAGCCACTATTGGTTGTTTTAAATCAGGCAGGAAGATGTTTGTATGTATATGAAATTAACACCTTAGCTGCCGGAATGGTTTTAGCCTAAACCAGCAGTTTTCACGTGTCTTTGCATGGGAATATCTCTGGTGCCAAAAGTGCTAGAGAACTGTTCAAACCCTCAAAAGACTTAGCAAGTCTTTGAGTCTGCAATGAAAAAAAAAATTGTTTGGGTTTTTTGTGAGTGACGTCACAAGTGGAGTAGTTTTAGGCCTTTTTGGCCCACTTCATCTGGCCCGAGGCCAAACTGCTAGATCGGAGTATTACGCTCAAGTTTTTATTGGAAACTAGGCTAAAATCTGAGTCTTTCGATACTTTGGATAACTTGCTGGGGTTTCGGGTTTAAAAGGTATGATCTAAAAACAGCAAATTTTGTAATCAATCCACTAATCAGATAATTAGCTGTGTGGTTTGTTTTAAATCATAACTTTTGAACCAGAAACGTGAGGAAGTCAATCAGAGGCTCAAAGGACTCAGATTCTAGCCGAGTTTCCAATGTAAACTTGAGTAAAATACTTCCGTCTAGCACAGGGGTTCCCAACCTTTCTTTTACCATGTACCCCTTTAGTATTCCGACAGATAAGCATGTACCCCTACAGTATTTTGACAGATAAGCATGTACCCCTTCAGATTTTCAAACGATGAGCATGTACCCCTAAAATTTCTTATGACAAAATATTTTGTTATGATTATTCGTAGATATATTTAACAATAAGCATGCATCGACTTTTGAAAGTAATATTAACTGATATGTCTAAAATTATTTGGAAATAAGTAATATGCAAATATATTTTTATCTTCTATTAATAACCTTAAATGTACCCCTTCGGATAGGCAAATGTACCCCAGGTTGGGAACCCTGGTCTGGCAGCTGGGCCCTAAGCCAGGTAACATGAGCCAAAATGGACAAAAACCTCTCTCTTATGATGTCACTAACAAAAAACAGAAACCCAAAACTGAATTTTTTTCATTGCAGACTCGAAGACTTACCAAGTCTGTTGAGTGTTTGAACAGCTCTTTAGCACAATCAGCAGAGGAGCTATGCGGTTGGTAAGACAACCGAAATATGCTTGATTTATGCCTGATTTCAAAGTACGATATATTCATATGCCCACAGCAAGGTGTTAAGACTCCTAAGTCTACTGCATTACATGTGGTAGTGAAGACATTATACAATGGTGTTCCTATCATAACTTTGAAATGGTAAATTTTGATTACTAAGTTATTGTATTTTAGAATTGAAATGTTTTTATGTATTTCTTCAGTTTTGAGCTATTCCCATTTTCTTGTGAGTTGCTTTAACATACATTTGTATTATTTTTTAACTGTACATGTTGAACCATTGTTTGAGTAATGCATAAATATCAGCATCGGCCTAACGAATCAAGTTCTAATACATACGTATGTGATACCCAAGCAAGATCACTAGGCAGTTAGTTTTCTGCTTAGGAAGGCGAAACATGTGCTGCTTGTGAAAATTTTTATCTATTTACATGAATCAGAAGTCAATTGAAACTCTATAATGTTGGTCATTTCTCATCCAGGCTATTTTTTTACTTTTCTAGACAAGAGGTTTGTTTGGAGGTTAGAAGCCAAATCTGATACATCTGCAGGCTAAGATAAATTGTGAGGTTGTTTAATGGTTTGGTATCAATGAATGTTTAATGTTTTGCAATTCATATCAGTGTTGTAGCCAAGGCTGTTTTTTTTACAGCGAGTTTTAATACATCTGTGACAAATGATCAAAATATCTCAGTGACCAAAATGTCTAAGCAAAAAATTACCGAAATGTCTCAGTGTTTTCACTGAGTCAAGGTTACAACTTTTCAAGCAAGACTTGTTTCAAAGTATAGTACAAGACCAAAACTTTGTCAAAAATCTGAAACCAAGGCTTGAATGATCAAAACCCAGAGGCCTGAAAATTTCTTGTTTTTCCCAAATTTGCTTTGTAAATTTATCAAAATAAAAGTCATCCACAATTTTGATGAAATATCTTCAATTTTCTCAAATTTCGTTCATTATTCCCAACTTTATTAAAACTTTTCTTCACCAAGGATCAGACTAAGAGTAAACAGGTTGAGCTTCTGCAGCTTTTCAAAGACATGTTGATAGACTTCTTGATCTTCACAAAAACTGTGGACAGCTTCAGCTATAATTAAATTACCATTACTTTTCCAAACTTCAATTATATTCAGCTATATTTTATGCAAGTATGCCATTGATGCAACTTACCTTACTCACTTTTGAGTCATCCACATTCATTATCAGAAACAATCTGAAGCATATTTAACTAGTTGTGGATGAATCATGAACATAGCATCGCAGCCCTGAACTAAATTTCCTATACTGTGGCTACACTAAGTGTTTCAAGTCAGTGACATCTCCCATTGCAAGCAGAGAGGAAATGCCTCAGTGTATTGATTTGGCTGTGTATCAAGTGCTATTGTGTTTCCATTCATGCCATAAGTGCTTGTTCAAGAGGCCAAGTAACAGAAAAAGGAAAAACGTTAAATGCAGTATATGATAAACTTTTTTGTGTGCTGATATGGTCAGTTGCAGTCTTATGTTGTGTTTGCATTGTTTTCATTTTTGTTGTTTTTCTTCATACGGCTTACGCATAACAAGCCATTGCTCATAGTGCTTTTTTTGCCCTCAGGCTATGTTCAGTTTGATAGCATATTGCTTGTCTCTGTCAAACAGTCAGCAGATTTGAAGCTTTCCTGCAGTTCTACTGCAACCGGTCTGCATTATTAAATGGGTTTCATATGTTTTGGTTCTCAGATTTTTCTGCCTCTTCTCATTCTTTGTTGTAGTTTGTCTGGGGATCTAGAAAACACTACTTTGTTATATAAGCAACTTACTTGACATGGAAAGTTAGAGATATAAAACATTGTCTCATTGCAGCATTAAAAAAATAATGCTAAACCAATCTGATATCTTCAGAAAAGGTGATACAAGCAGACTAGGTAGGTGCTGCTGGTTTCTAGCTTATTTCTTCAACTAGTAACAAAAAACTTAAGATTGTGCATTGTGTTTATGCCACTAAATATGTTACTCTCCATGCTCGTTGCATCTTTCAATAGAAGTTTCTAAATGGTGACATTTGCCTTTGCAGCAGTATTGTTTAACTGATGCTATCTCGTACAACCTTGCAATCATTTCCTGTGTTACCAGCAATGCCATTCATCATCTGCTTGCCGCGTGTTTTGTGACCATGCTTGTGTATTGTTGGGTTTCAGTAACACCAGCAGGGCTGAATCATTTTGTAAATGGTGTTTGATATCTAATGGTTGTATAGCAAACACAAGTTAGCTTAAATAACATTGTGATTTGGTGTTGCTTTCAATGCAATTTGCTCAAAGAAATTTCAAAATATTTTTAAGTTTTCTAAGTGGTTTTTCCACTGGTCATTGTCTGTTTATTAATGTGGTTTACTGACATGTAGTTAGGGTAATGTTTGCATACTCCACTAAGAGAAAAGCTTTGATTCATGGTTT
>JGI24158J21664_10011359_pt1 | contig 11850 bp, 13 predicted proteins | sample Ectturendosymbi3_FD_21664 | JGI IMG/M metagenome (IMG submission 21664)
TTAGTTTTTGCATTGTTTTGTTTAAAAGCTGATGAACCACTCTGGAGCCGCAAGCTCTGGAGAAAGTCATATGTTTTTCAAAATAAAGCAAAAATATGTGTCAAAGGGGACCTTTAACAACTTTAATGTGTAGACAAAAAACAATGTAAAATCAAATAACTTCAAACCATTTACAATGTGAAATGGGCTTTCACGCAGAAGCAATTTTCCAGACAATGAAAAATTTAAATTGCTTTCAGCAAGTAAAATTTTTGTGTAGCATGTGTAAAATATAAGGGCCCTTTTTTATGTAACGTGAACAAACATAGGGGCAAGGGGCCCTTTTTCAAGGCCATATATTGTGCAAATTACATATCACAAATCGTACAATGTTTTGGGGCAGCTTTCTGCGATTTTTGCTCTGGCCCTAAAGTCCCACCCCTGGTTGAGAAAGTACCCACCCCTGGTTGAGAATTGTGCATGTTGGAATTTCTGCGATTTTTAATGGCAGATGTCACACCTAGGAAGCAGAATTGCATTGTTACGCTTTCGTAACACTGAAATTATATCCAAACAGTCATTGCCGGAGGCTGGTAGAAAAGCTAATAATGTGCAAAAATAACCTAAATAGTGGACTGTAGAAAACCGGAAAGAGTGCTGTTTTCAGATGAAAGTCATTTTTTGTTCCAGGAAAACACAGCAGATTTTTTAGGATCAGGAATCGTGAGCAATTAAGTCCTGCCCATTGCAATGACCTAGTAAAGGAACCCAAAACGACATTCTGGGGCAGTTTCAGTCTTTCAGTAGTAGCTTCACTTATGCCAATTGAGGGTATAATGCATTTGTACAAATACATTGATGTAATTGAGAGAAAAGCCATTCCAGATACGAGAAAGGCATTTCCAGATGGTGGAGGAAAATTTCAGGATATTGTCCCGTGTCTTTCATCTAAAAAAGTGAAGACGATTTTCAGAAAGCAAAATTAAATGTGATAGATTGGCCTGGAAACTCCCCAGATCTTAACCCCATTAAGAATTTGTGATCAGTAAGAAAATCCCGGTTGCAAAAATTCGATTGCACCACGATGACCACGAAGTCTAGTATCTACAATTAAATCAATAGCATCATCGATTAAATATATCCTGACAATAGTCTCTTGTATCTGACAGCTTAAATTATGTCACACCAAATATATTCAACTGAAGTTTCAAAAACCTTGATAAACGATTTGATGAAATTTCTAAAACAAGACGAAAAGTTAGGCAGATTTACCAATAGCCTATACATATGACACAATAAAGCCATGACTGCGCTACAGTAGTTGAATGCGGAACCAGGTGTTTGTATTAGGCTACTGATTTTTACTCTGCCCTGATCGTTCGGTCTGCATCTTGAATAAAAGCAGACCCGTAACCAGCTTGGAACACCAGAAGGGGGGAAGAGTTTTCTGGGAGGGGACAAAATTTTTAAATTATGTCCGATAGTTTTAAACTATGTCCAACACATTTTTCCAACGGGGCGAAAAAATTTTTAGAATGGGTTTCGCCCCCCTGGTTACGGGCCTAATTAAGACTAATAAATTCTCATTTTTGGAAATGTTGCGAAAAGAACATATCTGTGACCGTTTGCGAAAAAGTTGTACCACGGTTGAATAAGCACGATGACGTCATTGAATGAAAGTTCATGAAAATTGCCCCCCCCCCGAAATGAAGAGCTGGTTGCGACCCTGATAGAACCAAACATGATTTGCAAAATAAACTAAAATGATTTATTTTACGCATTTCCACACTTTCCGAAAAGCCCTAAAAAATCTCTAAAAAAGGTCACGATAGTTCCAAGCTAGGGGTAAAATCCTTAAAAGTGTCAGCACTGCTTCTAGCTCCAAAATGTAATCAAGCTGACAATAAACAACTGTGACTCACAAAGCGCTCTGCACAGCCAAGAAATCTATTTGCGTAAATGGCTTATTTTGTGTGATGATGCATGTCATGTATAATATTGCGTTTACAGCTGCAGTCTTGACTCTTCTAAAAACAATATCTTTAACTTTTCTAAAAAACGGCTTCTAAAGTCTGACAATGTCTAAGAACAATATCAAGTAATGGCAAATTATTCTTGCTTGCAAAATATACTTGAAATATCACGGAATACCAAATTACTTAATCAAGTAATTAGTAAAGGTTTTCGGGTAAGTTATTAAGCAACTAATTACTTGAACACAGCCCTAGTGACAAGACGACAGCTCCATTTTCTGGTCAACCTAACTTTCGTGCACAGATTAACTTTGATTTTCTGACAACACAAGACGTGAGGAACGCATTGCTTATTCTTGCTTATAGGTTGCCCATGTTTACTTCTAAGCGGATTAAGCGCTAGACGACAACGTCCACTACGCACCGCAGTACTTGCTGCTGCTCGAAGTCAAAGCAACGCTTGTGCGCATCTTGTAACCCGAGGACGAACACCGTGAAATTGCAACAGTGCAGTTAACGTTCGCTGATAGGATACGGCCAGTTATTCATTTCTAGTGGCGCGCAGGGAGACCCCAGTGTTGCCAGATGCTGATTAAAAATACAGCCCAATGTCCTCATAAAAATAGCCCAAAACCAGCCCAAAATTTATAATTCCAAACTAGCCCAAAATTTGAGGTAACAGTAGCAGTTTCTAGTAAAAGTAAACACCATTATCTTATTGCTGTCGCAATCTTTCTGCAACACACAAATGACCTTTCTTACAAAGTAACCTGAAAGATATAAAATAACAACAGGTAATATCATCGTGACGGCAGTCAAACCACTATGAACACATTGCAGTTGTTACAGACCCAGGGGCTAAGGTCCCAACATATAAATGAGAAAAAAACGTTCTTTTTAAAGTTCGATCGTTTTCCTGTTTTGTCGTCGACGTCATTCTAAGAAGCTGTCTATTCACACATATTGAAATTATCATCTTGATGACCAACAAATATTTCTTGCATCGTGCTTTATTGTTTTTATTATGAGCCATAAAACTGTATTTTCGTTACAATAAATGAGCTAATGAACTTCATAAAGTCGATAGCTCAAGGCCAAGCGGCCTCGCGAAATTTACGATATTTACGTGACGCAATATTTACGTGACGACCACCGGTCAGAACTTTTTGTTTTTGATCACTTCACAGTTGAAAATCAAATTGATACCAGAATAAAAGTACGGCGATTCGAAGGCAGATTATCTGCAATGAGTCCCTTATTCGAAACCTGCGTTATTGGAAGAGGAGCATAATCTACATAGCAAGTGTTGTTAACATTCTGCAAAGTTGCGATGCAGGTAGGCTTGTCGGAAGGTTTTACGTGACAGATAATTCGTCAAAGCGCAATGTCTTCATATTACAAAGCTTTCGCTGTGGTTCGCACAAGTTCATAGCGTTCAAAATAACATCTCAAAGTCTGCGCTGCACAGATTGGTTTGCATTAATTGCATCACTTTGAGGAATATACTTTAACAAACTCCAATAAATTAATCCATATTGTGACACTGCGTCACAATACAGTCTAAATAAAATGCCAATAGCAGCAAACTCTGGTGCATACTATGTCAAGCATGTGCTTTAATGAATAAAGAAGGCTTCCTGCATTCTTTATCTCTAGCGACTTGAAAATGCAACTTCAATTCGTCAAACTACCAAAGAATACGCTTCATCCGATATACTGCCTAGTAATTCTCCGAGGTGATGTAGGCCTACATCATTTATACTAGAATGGCAAGCAATATGCCCAGAGATTTGTAAATCTGCAGATTTAACACTACCATGTATTACGACCCTAGCATAGCCATCATCAAACAGACTGCCCATAGATGAAAATAGTCGCATTTGTGTTTAGCAGCTGTAGAATGATTCTTTAAAATTTAAGTCATTGTAATGTGCTCTTATTTCATATCAGGAGTATCTACAATAAGTTTTTATCTTAGGTGTTTTTTGTATCCAGCCTTTCAACTTAAGATCCTCTTCTCACTTTTCGCAATATCGTTTGCAATATTGCGCCCATTTATTCATGGCTTTGCATAAAATCCTTCATCATATTCTGATACTTGTACACTGCTGCTTAACTGAATAATTCATAAATATCATAATCTTTGTTTGATAACTACCAAACAAATTTCAAAATTTCCATTTCAACCATTGACAGTGACAACCATGGGCGCCCGCAGAAATTTTTCCAAGGGGGTGGGTTGGCAGGTCGGCATGTTGCTTAGCTATTTCAGATTACTGACGATACAGTGTAAATAGACGTTCACAATGCGCTTTATCCTTTCTGCACCAGTAGCGCAGCCAGAATGAGGTCGAAGAGACCAAACCCCCTTGAGACAAACTTGCTAAGACTTTTCGATGGTGCTTTATATCAATTTCAACTGTTCGAAAATAAACGGAAGGAACAGTCGAACGTACGTCAGGTGACTGCCTCCTCCCGAATAAAATTCCTGGCTGCGCCGCTGTTTTGCACCACAGAAAATGCCCCATGTTGTTGCGACAACAGTCACAAAAAATGCACTTCATTGCATTTGCGCATCAAGCCCAAAAATATATTTGGGGCCAAACAATTTGTCATTTAAGGGAGCAACAGTTTTTCGTTCAGGGACTCCGTGTTTTTCGTTCAGGGACTCCGTGTTTTTCGTTCAGGGACTCCGTGTCTCGAAGCATAAAACCACAAGATAAGCAAGAAATTTGTTTGGGCGGATGGCCTCTTTGCCCCCCCTAGCTAAGCTTATACTTCGTTGGTAGCAATAGCGAGATCCATTACGATAATTTACACAACAGACTACGATGCCATACGTCAGAAATTTCCCAGACATTTCCAGAATTTCGGTTTTAAAATTTGTGTCCGGAAATAATTTTAAGTGCTCTAATGTCCGACATTTTCACAGATTCAGAGGATCTTATCATTAGATCCTCTGAAAAATATGTATAATCAGAAATGGGTGAGAATGACATGCCGTTTGTATTACACCGCTTTTAGCCTAGTGTGTAACAATTCTGTGATATTTTTCTTCAGCGATAGTGATGTTGTTTTGCAGTGGATTGGTAGTTGTAAGAACATACTGAAAAATGCCATGTAGTGCTTGTTTGTTGTCGCAAAACGTTGCCATTAACACTGTCAGGAATTTTGCCTCTGCAGATATGGCAACCCTCATAGGCATACGAGACGGGGGGTGGCAGCTCCACTGGCTTGAAAATTTTCAGGACACACTGTTTTTCAGGGCAAGCGCAAGTTGCTCAAAAATCGTGAATGATAAAAAACATATATATTCAAAACAGTGAAAAACTTCAGGGTAACTCTGATTTTCAGGGCAAGCGTAAGTTGCTCAAAAATCCTGAATGATAAAAATATATAGTCAATACAGTGAATTCAGGGCAAGCGCAAGTTGCTCAAAAATCGCGGATGATAAAAACTGTATATTCAATACAGTGAAAATTTTAAGAACAAGCGCAAGTTGCTCAAAAATCCTGAACGGTAAAAAATTTTCAATGCAGTGTATTCAGTGTATATTCACTTGGGGGGATCCGTGTTATTTGGGCTAGTGTAGTGTGTAATCTGGACCAACGTCATGACTGGTTATAATGACTTTGTTTGGGATTCAGTCTCACACTAACAACGGATTTTACAAACTTGCGGAAGCCTTGCTACAGATTCACTCATGCTTGTTTCCACACTCGTATGAAGCTACGTGTTTTACCGCTATTGGCAGTCACTGTCTCGCTGCATTACCTGCCAACATGCCAAGATGTCTGCGCTCAACAGTCACATCCACATGCGGCAAAACGCCTGCTACCGTAACTAAGGTTCGTTGCCATGTTATTGTTACGCAATAAAGACCAACCGTAGAACAATCCGCTAGCAAGTTTGGCAACCTGCCTTTGCAGGCAAAGGAGCGGACATGAGTGAACTGCAATCTCATCCCTGCATGACACCAGAACGGTGAACCTGATTGGTTCTTGTGCTGTGTGAGTGTCATAGTGGCAAATAAAGTGTCATTGCAAGAAATACATCAATTGATCAGAATTAAGCTGCTGTCTTCCGGTTTTCTAGAAATTTTTAGTTCTCAGTCCCACTTTCCAGGGGGAGGGCAAATGCCCGTTTTGTCCCCCTTGCGGACGCCCATGGTGACAACCATGGTTACTTGCTTCAAGATTCGGAAAACCGCTGTACATGGACAAGCTTTAATGCTTTACTAGTTTAGGCCAGCTGTAGGCCTACAGGTACACTAGTACACGTAATAGTACCACGCACTGCGGCAAAAGTATAGGCTGCTATAGTAATACCGTACAATATCTCCGCACAAACGAACATAGCGAATTGTGTTGTGACTGTTTTTCTTGTGGCAACTGACGATTGTGACTACAAGCCTTGCATGCGTACAAACTTTACTCGTAGTATAGATTAAAACTACAGTAATGGACTGTATGATGTAACCACAGCAACACCACGTCCTTCCACAAACTTAAGTCAGAATGCGATCAACAGTGTTGATCATGCGATCACACACACACACGATCACGTGATCTCGAAGCTTGATCTATTAGATCTAACATCATGAAATGAGAAAGGATCGGAAAATGCCGACGGTCGCATTACGTCAAGTAAAAACAAACCTCACTACTTCAGCAAAATTGACAAAAACTGAAAAAAATATTTCTATCATACACTGGTGTACAAATTAATTGGGACAGTCAACGTTTTTGGACTTTTTAATCTTTTTTGATGGTTGGTTCAAAGCATATAAGTTTCTATGCTATTATGCAATTTAGTTTTGCATTTATATGCATTCCTACAGTAATCTGTCATATGTGTTGCAGATTTGATCAGTTATTTAGAACATTTCAGCTTGATTATTAGCACTCTACTTTAAAAATATCATTCTTGCATTTTGGTGCTTTTGATAATTTACTTATTTTGAGAATGGATTTGACTCCGAGAAAGCGACAGCAGATTGTGGCTTTAAGTAAACATGCTAGGATGTCAGTGAGAGAGATCGGGAAGGAGTTAGGAATACACAAATCCACGGTTGCCCGGGTTGTCAAGAGGAGCAATGACAGTGATAACGTCACTATCCAGCGACAGGGGAGATGCGGCAGTAAAAGAAAAACGACTGCTCGAGATGACCAAATGATAATGAGAAACAGCATTAAAGGTCCGAGAAAAACTAGTGGAGATCTTTTAAAAAAGATTTGTCAGCTGCTGGAGTGAATGTACATTCATCAACCATCAGAAGAAGGTTGATTGAAAGAGGAAGAATTGCCAGGAGGCCCAAGAAAAAGCAGCTTTTAACAACAGTTATGAAAAAGAAAGGACTGCAGTGGGCAAAAAAACTTGAAAAATGGGATCAACAAAAATGGAGACAGGTTATATTCTCTGAAGAAAGTCAGTTTGAAGTTCAAGGATATCGGTCTCAATATGTACGAAGAAGCGAGGGAGAACCCCTCCAAGGTGGTCATATTGAGCAAGCGCCAAAACACCCCCGAAAAAGATGTTTTGGGGCTGTTTTACTTTTAAAGATACGGGAAGTCTAATCCCTGTCAAAGGAATGATGAATTCCATCAAATACAAAGAAATTTTGACCAAATATCTGCTTCCAACTGTTCGAGTTACTTCTCCTGAAGGCGGTGGCATTTTGAACAGAATTTGGCGCCGTGCCAAACATCAAAAATGATGCAAAATTTTTTAAAGAGAGCAAGTTAAGTGTTTTAGAGTGGCCTGGCAATTCTCCAGACTTCAATCCGATAGAAAACTTGTGGGCAATCATAAAAAAAGGTTGCAAAAGTATGATTACACAACCAAATAAAATCTGATAGAGGGGATAACTCAGATTTGGCATCATGATGAGGAACTGCAAAACATCTGCTCCAACGTGGTAGATTCAATGCCCACACGTGTTGCTATGCTTATCAATGCCAAAGGAGGACACATAACTTATATTAAATCCGTTGGAAATGTTGTTCTTACAGTACAAAAATAAAAATTCGATTTTCTACAAATTTGTTGAATTTTGTGAAGTGTCCCAATTACTTTGCACACCACTGGATTTCTGTCGTAGAAAAATATTTCTATCAAAAGCTGTGTTTTGCGCTGTAGGTGGGTTCCTTAAATCTTGCGATAGGTTCTGACAACATCCGCGTGACATTGTGCATCATTTATGTGAGATTCGCACTTTTCTGTTCTATTTTGTTTATATCAGCTCGTCGTTACACGACCAAATTGCAATAGTCAGGCTAACGCCTGCGGCAAAAGTGTCGTTACATGAACAAAAGTCTATTCATCGAAAATTACTTCGCAAAAACAACCCTAAAAACCGCAACCCGCAACAGCAAAAAATTTCCCGCAACGCAACAAAAAAACAGCCCAATTGTGCGGGAAAACCGCCCGACTGGAAACACTGATACTAAACAGACCCGATCTCCCCGTTGAGCACTGAGTAGGAAACAGCGATCTTTTATATCGAGTACACCACAGCTCTGAGGTCAAATTTAGGCGTGAACTGTCGAACTCCATCGGCAGGGTCTGCCGCTCGAGGGTCTCCTAAACTTGTTTCGTTTCCATGGCCGATGTTAACACGTTCATGTCCGCTGGAGGCACCGGCGGCTTCGGATGATGACGTAGCGTACGTGACGTCCACATCGCGGTTGCTGGGCGCGTTGCTCCCCTTGATATCTTTTGCCGTAATCGTTTGTATGTGATTGTGAATACGTTCATCGCTGACTTCGGGCGATAAACCGTCTTTACACTGGCGACGTGCTATTTGTCAGTGCACGGCTGAAATAACATGGATGAAAAATAACAATTTTGAAATACACCTGCTGTAGTTTGGCATTTCTGTGATATATCCATCTTATTTACATGGCATGAATGTGAAATTCAATACATGCACTGTTATTAATTGATATAATAACACCTGTGTATTGTCGTTTTTGTTTTTCAGAAAGAAAGAACTGTTGACCACATCTTTTCCAAAAAAAGCAGGGTCCAAAATGGTGAATTTCTTTTCCACAATGACTAACTTTTTAATTTTTGGTATGTCGATTTCAAAATGTTTTTTTAACTTTTAAGGTTTATACAAAATTTGGCGCTGTTTCGTGCAGCTTATCTCTGCTGATTTGTTGAATAGCGCCTTTGGCGAATAGTTTGCTTTTCACTTTACTTGCACAGATAACCGATCTGTCGCTGTGGTCTAACAGCGGGGTATGAGCAATGGTCAGCCCCATTAGCAACAACACGTTCTGGTTCGTCCAGTGCCCGAAGTCACTTTCGCGGACAAAGTTGTTCTGGAGCTTCACCAAATTCGTGCAAAACACAACTATGATGAAGCAGAGGATTACTCTCGTGCATGGCCAGCTTCCAATCACGGGGCATGATTGGGAAGGAAATAGCAACAGTTTGATACAAAGCTTATAAGAGTCTGCATGACACAAAAGACTTCATTCGTTATTGATTTCGACTGATGCGGCGGTTAAAGTATGGCGCGCTACGCGCGACGAATCGCGTACATTGTGCTGTACATGGGTAGTAGACAAAGGAAAGCACCAGGTTTTCTATAGGCTTTAGAGAAATCAGCCGACTGGGCTCTGTTTTCATCTTTTCGCGATCATTCAAACTTGCGCATATCTATATTCAAGTGATTTCACTCTACAGGTGAAAGAAGCAAGGAATCAATCGCAAAATTTTAATAGGAAATCGATTTCATGTCACACTAAGCATGGTCAGTCCTATCATTCTATTTGATTAAGATGATAGGACTGACGATGTGTAGTGTTACGTGAAATCGATTACCTATTAAAAATGTGTGATTGATTCCTTGCTTGTTTCACCTGTGGATTGAAGTTACTTGAACATAGGTAGGAGGCAGGTACTCAGTGTCAAGCGACACTTCTCATTGTGAGCCCGAGTCGCTGACAATGTGTGGGGGTGGATCGACCAAAGCTGAGGCGACCATCCGTCTATGTACGTAGCGTTGTAGAACTCCCGAGGCTTGGAGCATTTGCATTTCGCGGCGTCTCGTGTTGAACTTCTCGGTCTACCGGAATTTGGCCGAACATAGGGGCCTTTCCTCCTGATGTCTCTACCATGGAATAAACTGAGCGATAAAACTTCTCGTTGGAAAAGTCCTGTTGATTCCCAAATGCAAGCAAGCCTAGAATAAACAATGCAGGCGTGACGGCCGCGTGTGGAGTGCCCGTTATCTCGCATTGACGTTTGACGGAGTGGTAAACGGGCCTCATTTTGAAGCCCGAACCTGAAATCACAAACCCGAACCTAACCCAAGCCCGACATTCATTTTTGAAGCCCGTAAAAGCCAAATTTACCGAATGAGTCAAGATATGCGTAACTGCGGGTATTGGTGGCATAGCAAAGAAAACATGACTAAGTAATTCACAATTAATAATTTTTATTGAAGTTTCAATCAACTCGATTGCTTCAACAGTTACTGGCGACAAAAGTGTCCGTCGTTGCGAAAACATTTTTTATGCAAGCCCACAATCAGCCAAAAATTTCAAACATTTGACAAACTTAGGGTAGAATGTGGCCCAACCCGAAAATCCCGACTTGCAACTCTCGTTTGTCAAGCTTACCACCAACCCACGTTTGTCGCTGCTGAGCAAGCTCTTGCCCCAGCAGGTTAAGTGACGCATGACATGCCGAGGCGTGACCTTGGTTCGTGAGTTGTTCTTTTGTGTCCACTGCACGCGTCGGTGATATATTTATTAAACTCTGGACATCGACTGTTTACTCATTCGACAAAACCAAAATAAGAGAGACTACGATTTCACTTTGGTTCATGTGTTCTCCAGATGTAAACGAAACGTACAAATGTCGCACGTGGGGGCCGAACCCCGGGAAGTTAAGATTAAAAAGACACGATTTGATATTGACTGCAGGGTTCCCGCACATTTTCAATACTTTTTCAATACTAAATTCAAAGGCTATAATATCATCATTTAGCTTCATTTTTCGAAGATTTTATTTATGGAACACAATGCAAAAGCATCTGCAGAACCGTTATTAGATGTACACAACAAAATTTGAATAAACAAATGGCTGAATTTAGAATTTCCATGCTTTTTCGATACTTTATGTACATTTTGGCCAAATTCAATACTTTTCCACGGTCTTGAAAACCGATTTCACAATTCAATACTTTCAATACCGCGTGCTAACCCTGTGGCTGTTCTGATTTACGTGTGCAGTAGAACATAATGATTCAGATTACGTCGTGAACAACAAAACTGTGTGACCAGAAAAGAGGAGCGTGCAACTTTAAACAACTGTAACTGGCTTGAAAACCTCCAGTTCTTGAGCGGCTTCATGCTTTTGAAGGTATCAACCGCCATAAACTTTTCCATTGACATGCGGCAGTAACTCCTTCAACACAAATAATAGAGTAGTTGTCACACACTGTGACGCTGGTCTTACCTGTTCGATTACAGAAACCCATTCTGATTTTTGTCAAAAAAGGTGACTGGTGTCATAGAGAAAAACTTGTTTTTTATTATGCTTAAAACGTTTGTAGCCTTCGAGGTATGACTTATGAGTTAAAGTGGTTAGTTCTATCATACAACTTGCAGGAAGTGACTGCTGCTATTTCTGTCACTAAGCCCAGACTATCAGGCATTTCAACTTCAAAGCGCTCTTTACCCAACTTTCAACCCTCGTTGCTAAGCAACGGCAGATGGCAGTTCATGACGCTGAGATGGTTTCGACTGTGGTTGTAGGAGCTGGTGAGCGCAATGTGGTGCAACAAGCTCTGATGGGCAGCGCCGTGGGAACCGCCCCCCGCACCCCCCGGCCGGGGGGGCCCCAGCCATGTCTAGGGGCCCCGCCTCAGTTGCAATACTTTTAC
>JGI24158J21664_10011361_pt1 | contig 11849 bp, 13 predicted proteins | sample Ectturendosymbi3_FD_21664 | JGI IMG/M metagenome (IMG submission 21664)
TGTTCTTGAAGTGCTTACTCAAGTACATGACCGACCGATGTTTATTCCAGGAAAACCACTTGCGCTTTCCGCAGAAATTCGACAGTTGGCATGATCAGGTTTGTTCTGGAGTTGATCGATCGAGACTGTTCTGCACTTTAGCGGCTACCAATACGACTTTGTGCCAGTAAAAGTGACAAACCAATTGCAAGGTCACGTTGGTCGGGTGCGCGGTAGGTGCCCTTATGAACTGCGTTCAAAAAGAACAGCATTTTCTTGAGTGAAATCTTTCATTTGCTCAGCACACGAAGCCTTCCATTACTTGGCGTTGTTGAGTTTCGCGTCACTGCTGTAAAATGTAGCTCATGGTCGCGATTTTAGTGCCGTCAGTCAGCTTGAAACGAGGCTATTGTTACGTATGGACATTGCGATGCTGATTGTAGCTCAGCTGTTGGACTGTAACAATAACCTGTAGCATCCTTTTGCTGGCGGTTTTCTTCAAACTTGGACATTTCGCAGATCGATAATTTATTCGCGGCGTCTGCAGCGGAAGTTTCATTTCAATTCAACAAAAAGCACGAGACAAAAATAATGAGCACGAGCGACGTTCACGTCGGCGTCGATTTTAACAAAAACAATAAGCGAACGGAAGCATTCCGCGAACGCTCGCGGCGGCGTTCAATAATTGATATTAGAAGAGATAGATAGACCAGACAGCCGCTGATCACGTTGGCAACATGCAAAGAGAACTAAGTGCTAAGATGTACCGTCAAAGTCACAAGCTGTCGCTTGCAGCGTCCTGGAGACCAACTTTTGGCGTGACATTACGACGAAAACAAAATCTCGTTCGTGTTTTCAAATAAGCACATTACTAAGCAAACGCTAAATTACTATTCGTGGCAAAACGTCCTTAAAAAAAAGACGCCCACCCGTCACAGTTAATGGATTTCCGAGTACAGGTCTAGACCAAGCGGTGGCTTGTCCACCAGGTCGACAGTCCCACAACCGCAAAGTTTCGTCCTCGCAGCCAGCACGAGGAAGTGCGCGGCCGGCGTCACTATCACAGTGAACTGGATTTGGCCAGATCAAACCGGTTAGAGGGTTTGAACTACGCTAGTGGAGTAGGCAAGACGAAGGCAGTGCGCTGCTCCACGGGGCTGTAACTCTTGGTACGCACAGGTAGTGTTAGAGTAGGAGTAGGTGGGGGAGGCGAGGTGAAAAAGAGGGTTGGCTGGGATGGGCTTGCAGAAGAAGTGTACGAAGAACCGTCTTGCGGGGTGGTGGAATCACTGAGCCCGAGGGTCTTCTCAAAGTCGAGCAGCTGGCCCATGAAGTTGAAATTGGGTGACACGTTGTTTTTGCGCTGCTTGACAAAATCGTAGGCGTCGTTCAGCGACCACTGCCTCTTCTGCATCAGGTATGCAACAGTGACAGTGACGGAGCGGCTGATGCCGGCCAGGCAATGCACTAGCACTCCGCATTCGCTCGACAGGGCTTCATCTGCGCAAGTAAGAAAACTGGAGGTTAAGCCGTGCACGGAACAATTTAAGCGGTTGACGACACGAGTTATTACAGAGGCACAAACAACGTTCTGTCACTGAAGCTGTGCGCCCAATATGTTTTCACGTCTACGCTTCAAAACGAAAATTTACGGAGTACCGTCAAAAACGAACTTCAATCACCCTGGTAAAACTGTCAAATTATGCGTTTCCGTGCCTACACGGGTATGTCAGCGGAAGAAGCCGTCGTGAAGAGAGGAATGCGCATCTGGCTTCGCACGACATTCGTCTTAAGAAAATAAATAAATAAATCTCCTGCAAACCGCATCGATGCGAGGGCCTGACAAGTATCGCAGCGACATAATCGCTTCGCTGACACCACCATACAGCTTGTTAACGAAAGCGCTCAAAATGCTAGTTCGGGAATACCTCATCGCAAAAGATTATCGGCGAAAGTATTGCAGTGAGCTAGCTATCAGGGACAGGGATCAGCAACTTCGCACGAAAACCGGAAAATGTGTGTTCTTCTCAGTTCTCGCCGTGGTTGCATTATTGTAAACATTCTAAGCTTGCTGCAGCTGGGAGTAACTTAAGCTGAAGAGTTCACTTTTCTCCAGCGAAATCAAAATGAATTAGTAGCACAGGCGTCGTATCGGCGGGAGAACGTCTGGCCGTAAACACCGTTTCCATTTGGGCAGGCAATTGCTTCCGCGGCAAAACGCGAGACAACAATGGCGTGATACTATTGGCAGCACGAACAGAAAGCTATAGCAAAGAGCTCGACCGGTTCTGCTGTTCGCTTTATCAGCAGCGGGAGACGGTAAGTGCCATTACCGTCGTGGGAAAGCAACAGCGTTGCTCCACAGATTTCCCGCATTAAGGCGTAGAGAGGTCTCTGCCACCGCTCAATGGATTGGACGATCAACACGTGGCGCGGGGCAGAGAGCCAACGGGATTTGGTTTGTCCAGTGTTTGCATGCACGACAAGCTTAAGCGGAGCTCCACGGTCACACGGTGTCCGATTTTTTAAAGAAAAACACGGGTCGTTTTCGATGGCGCATGAAGTTGTCAAGGAAAACAATGCTTGGTTGGCATCACGCATGAACTTCGATACGGCCGTGAGTTTAATGCAAACAGGGGTCTATTCAGTTTTATTTTTAGCAATGTTGAAGTTCTGCGGTTTGACTAAACGGAGTCAGTACGCCATGTCCGGAGCTTACGGTGCATAACATTTCCTATAGTTTTTTGCAAAACAATGCTGAAAGCAAACTCAACGAATGGTTGTGGGTTAAGCTAAAAATAACTGAAGATCAGGAACATTCCGCAGCAAGTTTCTTCCGATGAGTAAATGCATGATAACGCCGTTCAACAGAAGTCGCCGACTGCCAGACATCGCAAAAAGCGAATAACCAAGAAAGTTTCTAACTGTGCTTCCTGATCGCTAGAACAAAAGCCTGTTGTTTTCGCGCAGAGCCCTGTTAAGGTCGTTCACTACGGCGTACCGCAGCGGATCAAGCCGTGATTTGGCCGTCAGTAACGTGCAAACAAATAGCTACCTACAAGCCCAATCCCCATCACTAGGCAAGCTCCCCGCGGCGCAGTCGCGCGCATACCAGGTTTACATCATGGAAAAGTTAAAACGTTTCGGTCGACCTCTATCAGCTGTGGCAGGTTAATAAGCAGCGTCGAGAGACTGAAATTACGAAGTGGGCAACATCGTCAGGTGGAGGCAAAGTCGGTATGCTGGCGGCACTGCAGTCGCTTCTTGCGAAACTTCCTGTCTAGTTAATGACATTGGCACGGAGATTCATAACTCACATGAGGTCGGATTAATCATGTTGAAGCAAAACCGCGGGAAAACCAGTTCGTTCGTCATAGCAGCGCAGTGAAGGCAAACGAGTGGTGCAGAGAGAAAAAGCAGCTGCGTAGTTTGCAACTCCCGGGTCAATCCTGTGTGCCTACGATGGGCGTTAACGTTTTAGTTCGTTGGAGGATGCATTTCTCATGAGTAAATGATTAACCGGAAAAGGACAACGGAAATCTCACTCGCAGCAAAGCAAACGGCCGTTTCGATGCTTTGTCTTGCTTTTGTAGCCAGGCATTCCCATGTGGAACCGGACGTAGGCAAACCGAAGCCTTTCCACTTCGATGACAACAACAACATGCCAGGACACGACAACGGCGGCTGTCCCCGACGGAATAAAAGGGGATGAATGAATTAACGTGGAGCAAGTGGTGCGGGTGAGCCAACTGCGGGAATAGAAAAGAAAACAGCGAAATACTAGAAACCTAAACGTCACGAGCGGCGCAGGTGCGCGCGCATCGTCCTTCGACACGAGGCCTTGGTGACGGAAATGAGAACTTTCGTGAGGGCTGTGTGAGCAATCGCGTTTCAGCCAAGTCCGGGTACAGCTTCAGCGACAAAACATAGTTAATTTATCTACGAACGAACGTTACATCTGATATATTAGCTACTGCGAGCTAAGCTTACCGATGAACTGGATGGCTTCGGGAAAGAATTGCGACAGGTTCTGGCTCCAGTGGTCGGTGATTGGAATCTGTTTGTATTTGTATTTGGCGTCTCCTTCGAAGACGTTTGGTAGGTTGGGAGTTACGTTGAGGATGTAGCGAATATTGAAGCGCCCCAGTATGTCAGCGTTCGAAGCGTCCTTTGCACATCCCAAAAACAGTCCTGGCAAAATTTCAGCGGGCACTGTTTGGCCGCCATAAACAGGATGCCCGGGCGAAGGCGAAGGGCAAACGGACAAAGGAGATTTGACGTAGACTTCCTTGTCACACGTACATGGCCTCTGAAGTGAAATTGGCGCTGGCTTCAAAGTCAACGTCGTTGTGCTCTCGGTGGAAGACACGCTGGTGGCGCTGTTCGGGTCATCAGACTCCCCCTCGCTGTTAAATCGGTCGCTGTGTCGCTGGCACTGCCGTCGATGGTTATCACAAGGATGGATGCCATGCTTCATGACCCTTGGCAACCGAACGTTGTCTAATTCATCGTCATCGTTATTATTAATATTGCTGTCGCAGGAGATGCGCAAAGCACCCAAGCCAAGAATAGAGGGGGTGAGACCGTTCAACGGCGTCACAGGGGAGCATCGTCCGCCTCGAGGAGATGACGTTGCAGAATCGTCACTTCCACAGCTTTCATCGTCGGCATCGCTTGATGTGACGTTACCGGCGGTGGCGCAGAAATTCGGATGGCTAGCTTCAAATTGCGTGTATCCACCTGGATAACATACAAACCAATGTCAAAATCCTGTTTCGCAATTAAATGACCAATAGTTTGCTGTGCAGTACTTCGAGTCGCAGAAAATCACGGGCTATCGCTTTGCTAAACGCGTACCGCGAGGCAAGGTCAAGAAACACTGATTAGTGAAACACGTCCCCTACACGCTTTTATCAGTTGTTTATGAGAAACGTTTCCGCCAAGCATACAACCAGAACCTGCGGACAGGGTTATCATGCGCACAGCAAATGTCGTTATGTTCGTATCTCACGTATTAAACATGCGCCGTCTTGCGCACGGCCGCATTCCTGCTTAACCACCGAAGCTTAGAAGCTAATAAGACCTGACGGGTTTAATGTGACCTAGCTAGCTGCAGTATAGAAACTAACGACACGAGATGTCTCATAGCCATCGCTTAACCCTAAGTTCTACGGTGATTCGGAAGGAACTGCGGAGCAGTTTGCGGGCACGATTAGAAGACAACAGCCGTGACTCACCACTTACGGCGGGTTCGCTCGAGGCCAGACACGACTCCGAGCGTTTACAACGGAAAATTTTCCACTTGCTTTGCCGCTTTACACGCGCGGCCAAGTGTGACGATCGATTACATCGTGAAGCTGCTCCGATGACTCTAAGTTACTCAGTAACCGGGCTGTCGATCAGCTTTTATCACAGGCAGTTCAACTTTTATCGCGCGAGCAATCGTACGAGCGTCCGGGTCGCGGTAGCTTGTGCACACACAAAGCGTCCTCTTCACAACCGGATAACCAGTGTTTATCCGAGGCTTTGGTTCGTCTATTTGAGAAACTGCTTGTCTCACAGCACTTTTCGTCAAATGCGCACAAGGTGGACAGCTATCACATGTCGCCCCTGAATTAATAAAAACTAAACACACTAATTCGTGGAGAAACAAACCCGCAGATCACGGCTGGTCTGTAGCCAATCAAAGTGACGTATAGAAATGCGAAGGTCAACCAAGTCAAAAAGCTCTGCAGCGGGAAAAAGATAAGACCTTGTGTTCCGTCTTTATATTGCCTGAAACTGGCAATCTCGAAAATTGCAAGGCGGTTTCAGCGCTGTTGTGTAATTATCACGGCGCAGTGCACGCGATTTGCCACGAATGAAAGATCCACTGTTAAGAACAACATTTTTGGGTCAAGACAGCCGTTCATATTAAGGTCGGGGTGCATCGGCTTTAACCTAGCGCAGGTCCAATTACTCTCCAGGCACAACCCTTCTGCTTCCGACAGACACGCAACGGCAAGTAATAACCCCTTGCCAGCGATCATCCGGCGCAGCGAACCGCGACCGGATTGCGTGAGAAGGCTTCGAGGTTTGAACAGTATTGCTCATTCGAGACAAACACACCGGAAAAAGGTGAAGAGAATTTCCCCGATTTACAGGCGCGGATCATTAACGGCGCCTGTTGGCGGCGGCAAAGTGGGAAAGGTTACAACGGGTACGACGATGGTACAAGCAAGCCTTGCGCTAATGACCAAGTTGGTCTTGACGTTCCTCCCGAAAGTTGCGTATGTAGGAAGCTTGCTTCGTCAGTAAACGTGTGGCCCCACGGCTTAAAGCGTTTAACCAGCAAACAGTCATTTTTCACTTCAAAGCTGGCGCCATACAAAAAGCCATCGCAGGCTGTCAGAGCACGCCAGCACTTACGCGATGACACAAAATCACCACTCACTTCCTTTACAGCGGTTCACAAGCGTGTCGCCGAGTGTTATGCAACCACCGGTTTAAAGCAGCGTTGCTAGCACAAAAGCAAGCGTCAGCAAAAGCTATGTGACAACAAGTGTTGTAATGTATGATTAGGTAAAAATGCTGGAAACACGCACCGACCTACTCCGACAGTCACTGCGCGTATCGTTGTCAAGTTTGCGATTGCCGAACAGGCGAAACAAAGCACAGCCTTATGTACATTTTCCAGCTCGGCCCTTATCGCTCACCTTTGAGGATGAGAACATTGCAGCCTTCGTTCGACATTCGATTGTACAGAAGACATAGCATCGACGAGTCGTTGTTATTTATCTCCACACTGAAATGATCGTACAGCACAACTTGGTAGGTGGTGCACTTTTTCAAAAAAGCTTCTTTTTCTTGGCGAAAGTTCGGTGGCACGAGGCTTTTCAAGGAAAGCTTGTTGGCTTTGAGACGTCTCATCATTAGCTGTGGCAGCACAATGTTGTGTGAACCAGCTATGTGACCGTGCCGATATTCTTCGTTGCTGCGACAATCCAACAGCAAGACATCTTCTTGCCGGTAGAGGCTATCGCGCAATCCATCGCAGCTGACGTACATTTTCGAATCCATAGTGATCTTCATTCTAAGTTCGCGATTTACGATTCCAAGTGAGGTCAACCAGATATGCTTTGAATCTTGCAACGATGCAATAGAATAGCTAACCCCACAACTACTGAGAAAACTATAAGTACACAGTAAAGAATCTTTACTATTTGGTGTTAACCTGCCTGCGAAAATAACATAGCATGTATGACATTTTTCTTTAAAAGCAAACTTTGCGCTTACAGTTTTGTGAAGTTAGCAAAAAACTGAGCTATCAATTCATCACGAACTATGCCTTCGCGCCACCCCTACCAACCACATCGACCGTCTGTGTACATTCCGTCTCTGCCATCCGCCTTTTGTGGTGCAGCTTCCTCGGACGCAACACGGGACAAGTAAAAATCTCTCGTCCAAAGAAAGAGAAAAGAGTGTTATTTCTTTCAATTTCGCTGCGGAGGACGCGCTCGAAAAGAAAAAAAGGTTTGATGACTAATCGCAAACGCGCCAAGCGGTGAAGCAAATAACGAAAGATTGCGAATTACCAGTGGATAAGAACGATCTGAGTCGAACGCTGTGAGCGCGTGACAAGTAGTTCAACCTCGCTGCGCGGGAGGGCGGAAGTTCGCATGGTTAAGCAAAAGTGCTTCACTGAAACCGAGTAGCCTTTCACTCTCTGCGTCTGTGCCACGCGCACGAATGGATGTATATCAAGACGTTTTTGAGAAGCCCGAACTGCGATACTCAACCATAGCGTCGCGTGAGGTGTCGCGATTCAACGAATGGTGCGCACAGCACAGTTTCACATATAGAAAAGTTCGGCCTGCGACATCTGTAACATCGCGCCCATAGGCTCGGTTGCTTTCGCTCAGTGACAGCGGTGATGTGCAATCACCACACACACAGTAGCGGATTGTTAATGTATGATTTATTAGGTATGCAATCTCACCGACTAATCCAGCCAGGTAGACTACTGGATGCTGAATTACTAGAAGACTATCGCGATTTTTTCGTGTTTACTGAAAGGCATTTTCGTGCGATGAAGTGATCAAGTTCAACCGCACAGGCTCATTAACTTTCTGTGCACATACTTCGCAGTTATTGGCTGAAATTTGCCGGTAGACCAGAGCAAAATTGCCTGTTGTTGAAGAAAACATGTAGCAACCACTTCGGTTACTGCCTTCAGCAGGCTTATTAACATTCCACAGTCCTCTTTCTACATGTTGCTTATTCTCGCTTGTAGTACAGAAACGTCACTAAACAGGGATTAGAAGCAAACTTTTTTATTCTGTTTGCTTCATTTGGAAAGTATTGTTTCAATACTTAAAAGTGGTATCTGGGAACTGTTCCTCGTTGTCACAGAAAAGGAAGCGTCATGCACTACGTTTCACTGCATTGCTTTCCTTTCATGTCTATAGTTTAACAATATTAAGTAATAGATAATATGTTACTGTATCTAGTAGAACTCACGTGTCCACACACATAACTTAAGCCACCAAACAAAGCGCAAAACGTGCATCTATGTTTCAAAAATTGCTCCTGTTTGCTTAAGAATCTGTTCTATTGCACTGTCCAATAACTGTAAAGCAATATTTTTGCGAACAAGAATCTGCAACAGCTCTGTGAATTGCTTACCGATGTAAAGAAATCGCTCAGTTGATTTTACAAAGAAATCTCTCATTTGATGCACAAAAAATCTCTCATTTGATAAAAAAAACTCTCTGATGTCAATCTATTTCTGTTGTTTTCATCTTAAAATTTCATCATTGTGAATGACTTTCAAAAGCACTCCGAAGCACCGAAGTGTTTATGAATTAATTTGCAAATACATTGTACTGTTGTAAAAGACAATAAAGATTACTTCTCTGTGAGATTTGATATCGTTTCTGCCCACATGAGCTTGATGGTAGAATTTCACTGAAAAACTTTAATGCGTGAAAACATAGCATACAAATTTACAAATGCTTTAAGTTGAGACTTTTTTGCCTATTGAACCCCTCATGCTCCAGCGAAGCTTAGACTTTCTTAATCCACTGCGGGACGCTGTCAGAGAATTCTTTTATATTATTTTTTTGTTGCTTTTTACTCGCTATGTGGTTATGTGGTGAGTCCCAGAAAAGTAGAGCTTGAGCTGTGGAATAATTAAAACGTTAAAAGTTTCTCTTTGTTGTCACCTAGTGGATGCAACTACGGACTATCACATGAGCGTAGCTAAAAATTATTTTTTTAGAGGTAAAGGTTGTTCTATCATCCATAACAGCATAATACTTACTGCAACCGAAATTGCGGCCATCTTGTCGACAACAGAACGTGATACATCATAAAGTGCCATCTTCACGTAAGATTTTTGTCGAGTGTCAAAGGATTTTCAAAGCTGATAATTCAATATTTCTTTTTAAATGCTTGCTTTCCCAACTTTTTTGGTTCACAACTTCTTTCGCTCCTTTTTGACTACCTTTTCGGTCAAATGAGATCCCTGAAAAAATTACGCTTTGCGAAGCACTGTGCTGTCTTTGTACGTTCGTTTTGCAACCTGCTGTTAGTGTTAAACTGATCAGCAGCAAGCACATTTTGTAAGCATTGTCATTGAAAATCTTTATGGAAGAGGAACTGAATGAGATTATTGTGTTGACAATTATTTTGGCTGCAGTGTTACGTGTTTTTTTTCAATTTAGAGCCACAAATGCTTGACAGCAAACATGCATCATGTTTGCCCGTTTCTTTTGGAGAAAACAACTTCAAGTCTCACCAACAACGTTTATGCGAAATAGGTCTGACGTACATAGACCTTTGCTCAAAGATTTATCAATTAACTATCGTCGGTTTGCCTTACACTCGTTTACAACAGGCTCAGAAAAGCAGCAAACTCGATGTAATGATGCCTCGAAGTATTCGCGTCATGATAATTCACTTATATCTGCAGCAGCAAAAACAACATTATTCTAGAGGATTTTTGAAAAGCGGTGATGTCAATATTGCAGGGAAAAATGTTTCTCACAGAACTGCCACACACCTATGAACTTGAAGCATATTTTATTTTTTTTGGAAATAGCGTTCGCGTGTAAATTTTGTTACCACTGCAGCAGCGCATGGAACGATAAATGATTTTTCTCTGCAGCTCGTAGATCTTTTGATGCTCGCAGTGGCAAAGCACAGCTACGCTTTCTCACCTGTTGTTTCACACGCCTCGCAGCGCAGTTGTGAATGAAATAAAAAGTGACAAATTCTGGTTACTCGCGAGGCTGGTTGGGGGCGTTGTTTCCTGCCGGTGCATTTAACGCGGGGAAATTAAGTGTCAAGAGCGATTTGTCAGTTGTGGAAGGAACGAACGACAGCTAACCGGATGAGAGGGTGCCAGTGACATCCGGGAAGCCTTTACCCCAAAGGACGCGCAACGAATTACGAGCATGCCATGCGACAGGTGGAAATGTGATCAGGATGGAGCAAAGTTTCCGCTGTAAGCGGACTTTTGTTGTCGCTAGGCATAACCTCGCTAGTCCCGAACAGCGACCATCAGTTTTACGTTCTGCAGGTGACATTTCACACAAATCATCGGACCCGCGAACGCGACACGTGTAAACAATGTACATTTTCCGCCTAGGTTTTGACTCTAAGCGCTTTTGTTTCACGCCTGTGCCTTTCATGCCTGCTCTTGCAGTCGAAAGTGCTGCAAAGCGGTGACATGAAATAACCGTTTTGCCACTGGTGTGATCAAAACCACGGGTGTGGGAAATTGACCGTTAAACGCTTACTTTCATTGGTGCTAGTTCATGAACATACAGCTGGAAAGTTCCCAGTCTTTCATATTTTGGTATACCATTACTTTGTTTTCGCTTTATCATATTAGAAAAGGTGCAGAGCAATATGACGCTGAGTTTTTTGCCTTGCAAACAAGCAGCAACTTATTTCATCAAGTAAGCTGCTAAACTATATTTCACTTTCTGAAGGTTGCGTTTGGTTGAAGTACTTCTTAATAATTTTGGGTTTAGCTTCAGAACAGGGAAAGCTTACGTGTATTAAAGCTCAAGCAGTAGCTTGTTCGCTTTCGTCAGAATTCATTAAAACACTACTTCTTCCATTCAAGTTTGGTAAGGATTACTAATTCTCGACGGCAAAAAAGTAATGTTTACAATACCACTCACTCACGCAAGTTTTAAATCACGATGCAGGAGAAAATAGGCTTTCTTTTAGTCTTAGTGATTTGCGCCATATAACTAAAGCAGGGGTTCACGACCTTTTTTGCCCATGTCCCACCTAATCACCTCTAATTTCCTGATTGACCCACGAGTGGCGATATATAAATCTTATGATTAAAACGTGACCGCCGTTTCAGTTAAGAAGCTTAAATCGCCAATATCTTCGTTTAAACAAGCTTCAAAGAACATAGCATCATAAAAAAGAATGAAACAAAAAATTAAATTCGAAAATTTGGACCCAGACCTCGTCAGTCGACCCCAAAGCCTTCTTAAAAATCAAATTGACCCCTTGTGGGGCGTACGTTCCACGTTAGGAACCACTGAACTAAAGTGTAAATGACACCTTTCTCAATGGCAAATTCCCAAAGGTAACGATGCATTGGCGAGCACATCATCTCTGTAGGTTGCATTGTAGATGTGCAGTAGTGCATATGTATGCGAACCATTCTGTGATGCCTTTGTACATGGGCGCAAGTTTGTTGTAAAATGTGGAGGGGACAGCTTGATGTAAAACCAATATAGTCATCGGCCCGATGCGGAAGTAAAGTTTTGTAAATACAGATTCCCAATCATGTTTTTAGAGGTGTTTTCAAAGCAACACTAATCACGCTTTGCTTTGTCCCTATAAATGATTTAGAAATTAAT
>JGI24158J21664_10011366_pt1 | contig 11845 bp, 3 predicted proteins | sample Ectturendosymbi3_FD_21664 | JGI IMG/M metagenome (IMG submission 21664)
TCACAAGCAATTTTTCCTTTGCAAGGCTTTTGCTTCCATAACTTCAGCCCCCCCCTTAGAAAAATCCTGGCTGCGCCCCTGATATATATAATAAGCTGACACAACAGCCTTCCTTCGTTTCAACTTNACATAACCTGTCTTAAGCAGCTTTCACGAAAATGTAATATTGGGGTTACGATTGTGTTTACAGTTTAATTCCATCTTATATTTCAATGAAGTGTAGCAGTCACACAGCGCGACCGCTACATGTAAGCAAAGTCGGCCAAAGCAAGAAGGGAAAGACCAAGTAAGCGACATTTATAACTGACTTCCATGCACATGGAAGCATGGGATTTCTTTGGCCGATTCGTCTGGCGCGGGGTGAATATCGAAGATGTCACAATCCATCCTTCCCGAGGTTAGAGGATCAATCCCGCTCTGAAGGTGTGCGAACACAACCGGGTCGCACATGCTCATAAGTTAGAGTAAATTCAGCAAAGTCTCATCAAACAATTTAAACGAAGTAGGTTTAAGCACAGTAGAACTCGTCTAATTCGTTACTTTTTCGTTGGTCCCGGCAAAATTCCTATCTTTTGTGTACATTTCTGTTCGTCTAATGCGTCAATTTGCTCAATTCGTCACCTCTTTCTATCCCTTAGAAGTGGTTTGCTCGGCTAATTCGTCAGTTGCAGTTTTGCTTTTGATGTTTAAGCAGCTAGTTTTAACACCTGTGGGAATTCAAACAAATTAAGGATCTTTATCTGAGACTTGTCACAGTTTGCTTGTCGAATTCATACACGAGGTGCAAAGCGCAACCCGGCTCCCTATTGAGAGAACGCGGAAAGTCTAAAAATGTTTAAAAGGTGCTGGATTAAATGGAGGAGTCAAGATAGAATGGAGGAATTAATTGTTGTATTCAACCATAACGTCATAAACTTGTATTTTAATGCATATAAGAACATTATGTATACGAGCTTCTGTGATAAGTTTTAACCTGCTTGCACTTCGCCTAATTCGTCACTTTTTTCTAATCTCCTTGAGGTGACGAACTAGGCAAATTCCACTGTAGCTACAAAGGTTTTACGGAATAGGTTGAATATAGCCAAAAGATCTTACGGATATCAAAAATCCAAATAATCTAGCGTTTACGGTTATCAACTACATACGTGAATTAACCGCTCAAAAANAAGATGACANTGGGATCCACTTCCTATATGCGCAAAAGTTTTCTGGAAGGCTTACTGCAGAAGTCAGTGTTGCTGCTTGACTTCGGTTGAACGTGCTACGTTGGTGTACATCCGTAGCGTGTAAATACAGTATAACATGCGCAATCGTAATGGCAACCGCGATGACTTCTTGCTCAAGTGCAATATTGGGCGTTGAGAGGTTTACATGCGCTTTGCATGAAAGGTTTATGAGAAAATGGTGGCATTGATCCAAAGTAGAACCTTACTTGTCAATTCAATGAAAGCAGACTTTTTATTTGTCGGCTTTAATATGAACACAATTGTTCAGGAGAAAACGCCATAAGAATGCACATTTCGTGGATGAAGCTTTAAAAACAAGGAGTATTAAAAGTACTTAAATGTTGAAACTCGATTGTTGTTTTTCCCAGCCCTAATAAAATTTCTGGCTACACGCCTGGTTGCACTGCTAGTATTTACCCAACGATCTTGTGGTTTGTTTTTGATTTGATCCATAAGCGCAATTTTGTTGCAAAACGTGAGGGGGACAACTTGGTGTGAATGCAATACATTACGAAACCTAAAGAGAAAAATGCGAGGGACATGGCATATTACATCCCCACTGTCTGAAAAAAGGGGGGGACGCGTCCCCCACCCAGTTGCGCCCATGATTTGATCTATGTGGTGATTATTAGTAGCACGGAACTGACCAAATTTGAATTGTCACAATTATTTGACATAATTGTGTCTACTGAAGCCCAACACTCAGAACTAATGTGTTTTCATATTGAATGTGCTAAGTGCTACGTATAGCACCATTGTGGGCGGGGCATGGTCACCAAAATATACCAATTCCATGTGCCCCCATTTTGCCAATTTTACAAAAAGGCCGTACTACGGTTGAGTGGACCTAACTCAGTCCCTGGTCTCAGCAAATGAAAGAGATAAAGGCAATATATTAACTGTGGAACCGGGTGGTTGATGGATAATTTATTGCTTTGTCAATGTAATATCTGTGAGCGCCTTGCCAATGTAATGGCATCTTGAGACTTCGCCCACAAGATTTATAAAGGTGGCCTCACTTGGAAGGCGTGGAGTTCAGGGGTGTAGTGGGGTGGGAACGGCGTTCCCACACTTTTTTGCACTAGTAACGTTACTTGAAGATGTGGGGTCCAAACGATTATATTAAAACATGGCTGCGATCTCACAGATGTGCTAGCGACACGCAGATTCGCACTGTTATTCAAAAGTCTACAGTGAAACAGTAAGATCCAGTGTGGAAATTCTTGTAGGAGAATGCCCACTTCATTCGAACTATTTGGTGCAGGCTTCTTGGTTATTTGGTGTGGGAACGGCGTTCCCTTGGTGGAGTTGCATACCTTAACATGAGATGAAAGTCTGGCTAATGATTGACGTGGATGTTCCGTGCTCATTTTCGTCCTTGGAAGAGAGAAGCGGTATACCTGGTGAACCATGCGCTGTTAAAGCAAGACTTGACTGGTCTACGTACAGTATGACCTGCAGGACATCCTGTGAGCAAACATTAAACGTAAATCATGTCCGCGTGACAAACACCATTCTAGGACAAAGCGTGCAGCGTCTTTGGGAATTAGAATCAGGGATGTAAACAGGCCTCATTTTGGAGCCCGAGATCACAAGCCCGAGCCTGGTCTGAGCCCGACATTTTTTCGAAGCCCAATTTCGGGCCGAAAGGTCAAATTTACCGAGTGAGTGAAGGTATGCGCAACCGCAGGGTATCAAATAACGTAGTGCACCGGCATATCATGTACACGGTTTTATCACACGTAAAATAGCAATTACCTTGACCAAAACATTGGCTTAAACAAGCACAAACTTAGCTTGTTAGTCAACGATGATACTGCGGAATGTAATGTTTCTCAAGAAAAAAGAAACTAACACAAAACTATCTAGGATAGCGCGATAGGCATGAAAAGCACATTTGTAGGCCATCGTTTACAAACCAAGAATCGCGTAAGTGATTGATCTTTTCGACGCAACGCCATCGCATGCTAATTTCCTCTTCGCTGTCTCCTTCTCAAAGAGTGCGAGACTAATCCGAGCAAAGAACAAGAACGCAGGTGTGTTTGCAAACAGACTTAGATGAAGAAAAATCACAACTTCACTCACAGAAGTCATCGCGGTGAACACAACAAATGTACGTCACTACAAATAATCGTTACTCTGAATGTTATAAACAAGTTGTGTGCAGGCCCGATATATTTTGACAAACGTAAGCCCCAACCCGGCCTGACTTACAACTTTGATTAGAACAATCGCCCTCTTTCACTCGACGCCAAGCATTGAATGTGCTAAGAACATCGGTACGCGCTTTGTCAGGTCATAAATTTATGAAAACGGGCACTACACGGCAGCAATGCCATGGTGTCCAGGTTATGCCAACCTGTCCTGCAATCGCTCTATCCAGGTAAGCTTTATCCAGGTTACAACAGTGAAAGAGGAGACTTAACAGAGATCAGGGTTTACTTGAGAAATATGTGCACGCTATATTTCCCAAGATCATGCTTGGAAGATGGATCTGCCAAATGGATGCTGCATCACCACCCTGTTCTGTATCCTCTAAAACCTGGAAAGATGAGGAGAGTTTTTGACTGTGTGACGTTGTCTGCTGTTGTCGTTCGATGAAAAAACAATTACTCACCGGCCCAGATTTGCTTCCAACTCGGTGGTGTAGCCTTTGCTGCTGATATTCAGCACATGTTTCATCAGGTATATGTGTAGCGAACGAGGACCAGGACTTGCTGCGATTTTTTTGGTGGCCCCATGACATTTGCAACTACCGCAGGAGTATTGCATGGTGGTGCATTTGTTCGGAGCGAAGTCGTTCTAGAGTTGCGCGAATTACGCATTGCTTCAAACGGCAGAAGATAATTCGTCGGATCATTCCTCCGCCGTATCAACTGTGAAAAGCAATTTTTACGTAGACTGTATACTACGTAACCTGTTGTCTCGGCGATCGAAGCCACAGTTTTAGTGAGTTGATACGCGAGTACGCAGTAGCTCGCAGAGCGTTCTTTGTGATGACCTTGATGGCGTTAAAACCTTTATTTGCAACATGTGTTATACTTGCTACAACATGCTCTGAACACGGCAAATGACCTAAAACTTGGCGGGAGCGCTGGTACGACTGTTGTGAGGCATGAACTGATACATTTAATTAAATTTATTTGCACATGTGGCCAGAAGCCTTTATCCTGTCGTAATTGCATAGTGGAATGAATTAAAAATGCAAAAGAAATACACGAACATCCAACAAAAGAAAACAAACACTGCGTTGAAGTTCTGAACTAACCGCAAATGAGCGCTTACATTTTTAACCCCCTCCGATAAATAACATTTTTGACAACTGGTACCAATGCGGGTCAGGCGAAGCGAACAATTGAACGAAAAAGATACTTGTCGCAAGTGATCAAACCATTGGCCACATGGGGTCTTCTCTTTGTCTTTCAGCAAAATTGAGTGAACATAAAATAAACAGCAACACCGCAAGGAATAACTGTTACAAAATAGGGGAATAGACGTAATAGCTACGTATACAGAAAATTTAAGTTCCTTTTAAACCTTTCAATTTCCTTATTGTGTAGTTCTACAAGCAGCAATAAAATTTTGCTATTGCGTAACTGCATTTCATAATCTTGACATGGTATATCGCCGGCATTCGTCTCAGAACTATTTAAATCACAATGCAGTTAGCAGTAGTTTCAAAGCAGTCTAATTTTTTTGTGCGACGAAGTGTAATAATTTGTCCGTTACAATTTGAAAATGTTAGAGTGCACTGCTACCATGAAACTTCTGTAACGGTGCTACACGCTCGACTGGGCCCAGTCTTGTTCCGCTCGCCAGCCATCCAACAGGGTGTCTGACACAAAGCAACAAAACACAACATGCCATTACTATCTCAATGCGCCACTTAACACATTCTACGCATTAATTGGAAAACACATGACAACACATGAACTGCTTTCTACAAAGTGTGCCCAAGGTTTTAATCACTATCAAATAGGCCCGTTGCAACGTTGCCAGATACCGTGCAGTTAGTGCCCCGAACCACACATGGATGATGACCTTTCCTTAGTTTTTGCTTAATATATCTTCCCCATTTTTCTGTCACCCCACCAATAAGCAAGCAAAGCGACATGTCTGATGTAAAATTATTAAATCTGTTAATCAGTTGTTCACAGCTGTCTTATTAACTGATGACAAACAACTCAGTTTTGACATAAAACAGCAAAAGCCCTGCGAACAGCGACTTACACGCGCGCTACTTCCTAACTTACAAGCAAGTAAATCTTTAGAAAATAGCAGCGAAGCATGCGAAAAAACGAGGGAGTTCATAAAGGGCTTGATCAAGCTATTCCAACGGCATCGTAAGATCCGTACTGCTTTCGCACAATCGCAGTCATGTTATTGCTTCTCACCAACACTACCACTTACGAAATTTTGAAACAATGATATTCCAAAGCAGTTATTTTTTCCGTTTGTAACTTAGCAAAGTACGCAGAGGAAAAAGTGGTTGTGTACGGTAAATGTTTTAGAGTTGCCACAATTGTCAAGGGGAATTTTGACGTCTGCAAATTTTGATTAGTAGTTTTTTTGCAGTGACATTTTGATAGGTTAGAACAATTCACCTTACAAGGACGATGGAGGTCGATAATTTTGATAGTGATGTTAAAACTGGAGGTCGAACGACAAGGCTTTTTGGGCCGATACCAATGTTTTCATTTCCGATAACCGATACTGTTATTTTTGCATTACTCATCTACAGCTGAAAGAAATTACAGCGCTTTTATTCTTTAGTATGTAGGCCACACATATAAATGAATAATTGCACAAGTTAAAAATGAAAGAGCAAATGGTGGTGAGGAACACGTTACCTTACAACATCAAAATCTGCGCAAACCTGGGTCATTTAGACAGTCAACCGCCACAGCAAACGCCTTGATTTGTTCGGAGGTAATCATGTGCTTTCTGCGCAAAAACCTGCGAGCGAATGGTACGTCACAGCAACATTTGGGACGATTGCGCAGCGGTCTGGACATTACGCACTGCTTCATGCAGTGGGAGGGCTGCGGGCAGAGAGGTGGGAATTTGCGTTAATCAAACAGAGACAACGTAGCAACTTGGGTTTCCGAACACTCCGTGCAGAACAATAGCGTAACGGCTTTTATGAGCAAATATTGTCGATATAGATCGGCGGAATTTTTGCCGATATGATCCATCGGCAACATCTCTATATCAGCATCCCGATGCATCGGTCGATCTCCAGCCAAACCTCAAAAAGGAGAAACAAGCAAAGATTTTAGTGGTAAGTGTTTGCTGAGCTTCAAACGCAAGTGTCTTTGGTACAACATTGTTTCAAAAATTTAAAAATACTCAAGTGTTTATGTTACGAGGTAAGTAGATGCCTTTCTACTTTCGGAAAGGTATGTCCACAATTGATCCCTCGCGAGGCCGCTGCACAAATGTATGAAAATGATCAGCCGTATTTAAGGTACATTGCGTTTTTCAATTCCATTTCCAAGCAGGAAGCTTGTTGTGATGCGGAATTTTGATCAAGCAATCGTACAAGCTCCCAGCTCCATCTACTCGCACAGTCTCTCCTGCAACAAGCGTACAGATAAATGCTTATAAACCTGATGGCAGAACTACTGTATGCATTCCGAATCTCTTTGACAAGCCAACAATAAATTCAACAGTGCAGCATTTCGATTATTTTTAGTACCTTGGAAAATTGAAGTTCGAACGGACAACAACGAATAAAATCGATACATAATGTGTAGCGATTACATAATGTGCAGCTTATCGCTACTTTACTGCAATTGGCAATCATTCACGAAACATCAGCTATTCTGAAAAGCTTACAATAAATCTCGTTCGTTGAGTTTACAAAGTACTATGTAAATTTACTCATTTCTTAAAATAAAACCGCGGAAACCATTTGGATTAATGAATAACGAAATTTTGTATTGTGAACAGTAGTGTCACCTCAGTATGCACTCATCTCTTTATTCTGAGTGGCTCTAAAGTACCAACATAGCCAGCCTATTTAATGCGTTTACACCGAAATAGTATTGTGTTACGTAATTCCGGTTGTAATATATTAAGTAGTAACGCATTTACACCGAAATAGTATTGTGTTACGTAATTCCGGTTGTAATATATTAAGTTTTCGTTTAAGAGATAACAATACACATTGAAGTCCGGTAGTTTTCTTGTCAAACAACGCTTCCTTTTTTCTATGTGCACAATGCAAAGATGTTGTGAGTGGTTGGATGTATTTGGCCTTTTATCATAAATATGTTACCCAAGCTAATATATCCCTTAGGCCATGGTCTACGGCCCTGCGCTGTCGTGCTGGTAGTTATTTATATTTTGAAAATATACAGCCCAAACATAACGCCACGAAGTAACAAAAACTTCGACAACATGTTATAGTTTGAAACAGGCCATTACTATTTGTAACCCATCACACCATAAGCGTTTGTTATCAATCGAAGTTGGGGTGCGACGGTTTTGATGGAAGACAGCTCGACTCCAAGCACTTTTAATGGCCTGGGGCCCCGAGCACCCCAACTCAGCCTTGCCCTTGATCAGGAAATTATCTATTGGTTAATTTTAATTTGCAAGTAGCTGATTCCACATAAAGACATATTGCAAATATAAAATCACATGCTGCATCATTGTATCAGACTTTACAAAGTGAGGTGTTCAATGTTTAGGATTTTATAGTTTTCTAGTTTCAAGTGACATTAATAGCACCACCTTAACAGTGATTAACCCATCGAAGAATTTAAGCTAAGGACGCAATTCGATTTTAGCAGAGGCTACTCAAAATAAGAACTCGTGTTGTCAGATCCCTGATTTAGTTTTGAGAAGAGCGCATTATGTGGATCAACTGGGGATAAATCTGCGAGAAGCAGAGTCAGAGGACTCACGTTGAAGTTTGATCACACATCAAGACCATGGAAAGAAAAACTTAGGAGTTTGCGATGGAAACAATGTTGATCAGCATTGCACTTCAAACCAGAATAAATTAATGCAGCTATTTTATTCTCGGCCAAGTGGCAAACTTTTGACAAATATCTATGGGCTGAAACTGGAAGCAATGATGGGTCAGAACTAATTTCAGTCTGGCATTTGCATACCGCTGATGGCTTTTCATGCTGAGACATTTCATTCATTTGCATTGTAACAGTATCAAAACTCACTGAAACAGTATTTACTAGCCTACCTTTTCTGACATTGCCACCAAATTGACTTAATTTTTTTCAGCCAATTAATAATAATTTGTTCTATGACCGAAAAATGATCAGAAAAAAAACAGCCTGGAAGAAGTTCATAAAAACAGCAATCAATTAACCATGAATGCTTTCAGCGCTTCATATTTTCTTGATACCTGTTATAAATGATGCTGCTGGTGATAGAAGGAAACATACAATACTTGAAACTTCCTCAGGCTCACCCAGTCTGCCAGTAGGTTGCATTTTTTTAGCTTGACCAAACACATCATCAGAATAATTTGCTGCTGCAGATGGAGAATAAATGGCCCCAGGAGCAACAGAATTTATTCTGATTCCTTTGTCAGCCCATTCCAGTGAAAGTGTTTTCGTAAGGTTGTCTACTCCAGCCCGCGCAGCACCAGTATGTGACATCATTGGAAATCCTCTCCACATGTCAGCAATTATGTTAACAATAACACCACCATGGTCTTTCATCCATTCTTTAAATGCATATTGACAACAAAGAAAAGTTCCTGTCAAGTTTGTTTCAATAACAGCTTCCCAGCCTTTCTTGGAAATATTCTCTGCTAGAGAGGGAAATTGCCCTCCACCATTGTTAATCAAAAAATCTAAATGTCCATGCTGCTCGACAACAGTCTTCATTAGGTTTTCAACCTGTTCCTTTTTGCGGATATTGCATTGTAATGCTGAAACTTTACCAGCAATGCTTGGATTTTCATTCATTTTTTGTGCGGCAGCATCCAGTTTTGCTTCGTCTCTGGAAGCAATAACTACACTGCACCCCAAATGAGCAAGTTCATGAGCTATGGCAGAGCCAATGCCAGTAGCACCACCAGTTACAATTGCTACTTTACCAGCAAACAGATTAGGTTTGAAAACACTACACACATTCATGACAAAATATTGCATAACATACCTAAACATAATCAGCAAAAATTATTAAGAAGTCAATAAATCACATTTATAGAACATCTTTGCATTTAATAATATAATTTGTTTCTGAAAATTACAGCTCTTACAGTTGATATGTTTGATCAATAACATATTAGAAACAAAACACAGCAAGAATATGTTGAACAAACATGTTTTGCAATTATATCACAAGGTGTCCAGAACTACAGTTGAAAAACATATACATTTCAATTACCAAAACTTGATGACAGGCAGCATCAAAGATATAGACAGTTGGTAGTTTAAAACTTGATTTACAATAAACTGACGTGACTAAATCATTGCACCAGATTTTGTACATTATGATGCCCTCACATAAGACCACAGGTAGCTAACAAACAACTCAAGCACAAAAGGATAATTTCCTTTTAAAGATAGTTCTGCTTACGTACAAAATAATGCAACACTACTTTCTCTAAAACCAAAATGATTTTGAAGCTGATTAGAACTAACATCCTCAACTATCTTGATTGAGTTTGGCAATTTTTAATCTTTTCCAGTTACTCTGTAAACATGCAGTGATAAATACTATCAACCAATAGTGTTATGATAAAACCTCTTTTTGCATCCTACTTCTCAGCTAGTTTGTAAAAACAACACTTTGCGTTACAAGATATAGTGCACAATTAGCTAGTTGACCAGACCTCAAAGTTTAATATATTTTGAAGTGCAATAGGTTGGTGCAAAAGTTTCGATTTGAACATTTAAGCAGCATACTCAATGGCTGGTTAATGGTTTTCAAACAGTTTCTCGTTGTACATACTTTGCCAGATGCTGAAGTATGTGCTAATTTGTCCTATGAAATATAATTTGATGCAGAGATCCGTTACGGCTTTGATTTTGCATGTCTCAAAAATTTCTTAACTTGGTTGACACCTATGATACATTTATTCCTCAGCAGAAGTCCTTGTTTACTTGCATAAAAGTACTATGAATTTATTTTTTATGTTTGTCCCAACAGTTTTACTTTGCTATTGAGATACTCTATCAAGCAAACACAAGTCGCATAGCTCTTTCCTTTTCTTGGAGACTGCACTACTGTCTGCAAGAATTTTCACAGCTTGCCTTCAGAGCTAACCATTTAAGGCAGGGGTTAAATCATTCACTTTCAATCTGCCACTACACTGGATCTTGGACAAAACAAATTATCTGAAAGATCATCCTAATGGCTGTAATGAGTGTCAGATTTAAACACCACCATAAGCAGGCCACGTGCCAAAGCTACGTTTTCTTAGTTTTGTTAAAAACTGCTTGGTGTTCTTCAGGCTTTTTTCTATTTTACCATATTTTTTGGACCATAAGGTGTACTTAAAATCCTTTAATTTACTCAAAAATCGAAAGTGCACCTAATGCATGAATCTGGTTGTGCTTTCTCATCTAGAGCCAATTGAATGTGGTATATGGTACTATTCATTTCATTACTAGTTATGATTTTTTTGTCAATAGACTATTGTGTTGCGTAATAACAACAATTGCAATGAGCAGCTAGCACATACCACATATTGTATTTCTCCGCGACGCTTCTGACTACATTGGAGCACACCGAATGAAACATGCACACAACTTTTATTTTATTCTATTCGTGTCTAGCAGATTAGGCATGTGTGACAAAACAACCCTCGGGCACTCAGGAGCTTTGTCAAAGAGTTGAATACAGTTTGACTTACCTAAGTTTTGCTTCATTTGATGCACCTTATAATCCGGTGCGCCGTATGTATGACAAAAGTACAGCTAGCATTCAATTTTGATACTGCACCTTATGGCCCGAAAAATACAACTTTGGCTGTTACATTTCAAACTATGTCATATGAAAATCAGTCCCACGTTCTTAACACTTTTGGTACTGGGTGTTTTTCCCTAAAAATCAGCTGGATACCAGGCAGTTTTTGAGAGTATATTATGTTTTTGCCAGTTTCATGAAACACCTTGCAATTGGAGCCCAAGGTCTTCACCTTTACAACTGCTATTTATCTTCCTAGTTTTTGCACATAAATGTACAAAATTTCAAGAGAGAAAGATAGAGTTGATATCCAATCTATTCCAGATCCATATTGGTATGTTGCAGCGTGATATCTATCCTGCAAATACTAAGCATGAAAAGATACGCAGGCCAGCATAGAAAGTGTTAAGTGACATTGATTATGTCCAACAATCCTTTTGTCATTAACACGTTGAGAGCCAGCCTACGGTATATTCGTACTTGGATTTCGGCCTAAAAAACAGCAGTTTTCGGTTGCCTTACCAACACCCTAGCTCCTTCGCCGATTGCGCTAGAGAGCTGTTCAAGGGCTCAAAACGGATCAGCCAGTCTAGTAGATTGCACTCGAGAAAAATTTTTTGGTTGGGGGTGCGGGTTTTTTGTGACTGACGTCATAAGTGAAGTAGTTTTAGGGTCATTTTGGCTCATGTTACCTGGCCTAGGGCCCAACCGCTAGGCCAAAGTGTTTCGCT
>JGI24158J21664_10011367_pt1 | contig 11844 bp, 5 predicted proteins | sample Ectturendosymbi3_FD_21664 | JGI IMG/M metagenome (IMG submission 21664)
GCCCAGGTCCTTGCGGATCTGAGCAACCCATCCACCGAGAGAGACCGGTTGCGACCCAGCACCCCCTGCGCAACTGTGTTGATCATCTAGCAGCTCCTTCCACATATATGCACCACCACGAGTTGAAACTGGACAGTAACAAAGCTAATTTAACTGCTGAGGGGCATCGACTCGACAAACTTCCGGTTCCTTCAATGCCCTGGCGTCCTTGCACTGAATTGTGTTTTTTTCTAGCTGAATATTAATTATCGCCACATAAAATCAACTCAACCCAACACAGATTGATGATTTTGTAACCCGGTCATTGCTCAGGTCAGGGATATCTAGAACTACCAGATGTCTCTGGCTCAGATTAAAATTTGAATATACTCTACAAAAAACAATGACTTGCTTGAAATATGTCGAAAATAACAAAATGAAAACGTTGCTTGAAATATGTCGAAAATAACAAAATGAAAACGTTGATCTCCAGAAGTTTCCCTATTAATTTTAGTTCAATGACTCTTGTTCCTGTTTCTTGGTTACGAATTTTTCAAAACGTGGAAATTTATTGCTGATAGCAACACACATGTCTGCCTGCGCATTCAAGCGATTTCTAAAGTTTGTCGTCATTGACAAACGAGTGTCAAATCCTGACTCGCACAGGAATGTTGTCGCAAATAGAATGAGCACAGCTGGTGCAGTTTCACAAAGTCTTGGAAACATAACCATAACCGAGAACCAATGCTCTTCCAAAGTTTTTCTCTCAAACGGGAACGCCGGAGAGCGGGGCATTGCCTCCCTGTCCTTTCAAAAGGGGGGAAACGGGGGCGGAGGTGCGTTTTCATGACAGTATCATGACAAAATTAATTTCATGGTTTATCAAAATAGTCTTAAAACAAATTTATTGCAGCTATTCACGCACCCAGAAAATTCAGAGTGGTGTTCTGTTATTTTTGTTAATATTTCTGCGGTCAACATTGTTGCTGAGCAGAAACAAGCATATTGATAACCATTTTTTTGCTTTTCATAAGTTTCCATTACCCTCAACTTTTTACTGCCTCCCTCCTGCACTACTGCTGCTCCGTCGGCGTCCCTGCACTCAAGTTGCACCCCGGAACACGATTGGAACGCGGTTCTGAAAGGTCTTCTTCAAGTTCTCCGTCATATGACATTTGATCCCAAATTGAAGGAGTATGGACTCGTAAATCATTCTTCAGAAGTTTCTATCTTCCTTACGTCGAAATATCTACGACGTCGACAGCACTTCCAAATGAGCCACATTTTTTTCACAAACACTAGGAATCAAACTCTAGGTGATGAAAAATTTGAATAATTCCCTGTTTTCACTCGCAGAAACCACAGACGCATAAAGACAACTTATCTTTTAACCAGTGGCGTATGGTGGTTATGTTACTGGGTGTGCGCTGTTTGTAACGTCACAATGCGACGTCAGATTCACGTTTCAAATCCAACGTTTTGGCGAAGTTTTTGGACATAATGCATATCATTATACATGCACCCTCCTTATTCATTGTTGTATAACTTCATATGTCATTATATTGACTTTAAAGTATCAGCGCTCCAACTTAAAATGCAGGTGCAAAATACACTCAACGGTACGACCAAGCACTGATAACTGTAAAAAGATCAGACTGAACGTTAAATCCAAGGAGNAAAACACACTCAGCCATACAACAACGCAGATTACAACTGCNAAAACAGTCTGCACGAATGTCTTTTTGAATACAAGCAGTCGAGACCAGTAGGTGTGAACCTGGAATAACGCACATCCAGAGTTGCCAAATCGAAACAACAAGGGAGTAAAATACACTCAACCCTGGAACAGCGCAGGTCACAACTGCAGAAATAAACTGCGGCTCTGCGCGAATGTCTTGTCGATTATGATGTTCGAGCTTTGCAGGTGTGCGCCTGGAATGTCGCACACCCAGGGTTGTACATAGAAACAAACAAACAAACAAACAAACAGGGGAGTAAAATTTACTTAGCCCTGGAACAGCGGAGCTCACAATTACAAAAACGGTTTGCGCAAATGTCTCTTCGAATACGAGAGCAGCCGAGCACACGTGTGCGCCTGGGATGGAGCACCAGAGCCGGCCTTAAGATGATGCAACCGATCCGGCTGAATTGGGTCCCGCGCCGTGGTGGTTGGGAAGGTTTATTTTGGCCAGATACTCTTTGCGCACGAGAATTGTATGAAAACTTATATGTCGCATTGTCAACAAATAATTATCTCGTTTGAATGAACGATGGATTTCCTCTAATTATGTTATCAAACGAGCGTTATATCTGCGCTCCACTGCGTCCCACTCTTCATGGATGGAATTTGATTTTTACTAACACCAGTTGAGACTGAAGTAGACCTACAGCTACTGCAAACAAGGTGTGTAGTGATTCAACTTGCAATGAACCGGTCAAGACAAGTGTCTATCGTATTACCTTTGATGGCTGTTCTGCTTACGTAACGTTGTTTAGTTCTCGAAAGAATCTTCTGTTTTGGAAAGTTTTTGATTGGTTGCGGGTTATCTGCATTTCGACAAAGGCTGCAGTTTTGCTTCATAAAAGATTTTGACGCAGACTAGATATTTTAATATTCTGTCAAAACAAAATAATTGTCTCAAATTGAAACAAACGACAAAAGATGACAGGTTGGACCTGTTGCCCTGTGGAAGCCAAAAATCTCACGCAAATCATGGAAAAATTTTTTGAAGTGTTCGCACAAGTACCTTCTTTACTTTGTCCACAAAATTATTCGGCGTTACTTGTCGGTCGTGCAAGTACTCATCATTTGCCGCCCCACCAAACTTTAATTGTGATTTCCCTATTTGCAAGCGTAAATCGGTAGGTAGAAAAACCACCACTTCAAAGTCCATGCAGGTTCATAAACGTAAAGGACACTTAATTAGGCAAGGCAAAAATTGTGAATGTCATCCGGCTTGCTCGTTTCTGTTTATCAATAAATTTGGCGGCTATATGCTTCTATTTCATCAATCAACCATGCGCAATTTATATTGCGTTTGATAAATGTTTCTACAACTGTGACATGGTAGCTGAAAAATCTTTGTACATTTTATTTCTAATTCATATAGAAGACAGTTTACATTCCAAGTCTATGCATAATGAAGAATGAATAAGTTCTATAACAGAGTTTCGCAACCTGGGATGCATGTACTCCCAGGGGTACGTTTGCCTATCTGAAGGTGTACGATTTTTGTACATTTGCAACAAGTTACCTTTGAGACATAAAAACGGGGTCTACCTTTATAGTTCCAAAATTCTAAAAGTTCTTTTAAATTCAGTAGATTTTTGGTATTTTACTCAGCCTTTTTGTCATAAGAAATTTTAGGGGTACATTCTCATCTAACGAAATGCTAAAGGGGTACATGATCAGAGAAAGGCTGTTAACCCCTGTTCTATAAACTTGAGCTTTGGGGGAACTTTAGGCAGATGCAATGGTTACTCTCTTGTGAAGTCTGATTTTTCGTGCATTGCGTCATAAAGCGGATAGTTGATCATGTGCACTGACGTTACCTTTATGCAAGAACGCGTCTGCGTAACAACAGAGTGGCAACACTGATTGTGGTTACCGAAAGTGAGATCAGCAATCAGTTCATATTTTAACAGTTTTTCCTAGTCAGTTCTTATTCGAACGAAAGTGTCGTTCAACATTAGCTAAGTAATTGCATTGTAAGCTCAATTCACTTGTCAGTTTGGTTTGATTGACGTAACCTTGCACTTGCGCTCGCCAATCCACTGCAGAGCTTCCTTTATAACTTTTGGCTTGATTACGAGTGATAGCGGTACGCTGTCTAATGACCACCACAGCAGTATGCAATTATTCATAAACATGACCGTAGCTGGGGGACACATGAGGTATGGCCACTCCCCATAAAAGAAACTGTTGTGTTATCATGTAGTCTACACACAGATCAACTCCAACATTATGCCGTCTTTTGTGATATTCATATAGTTATTGTGCTAAAATATCTTCAACAAAAAGTCCTAAGCACGGTTGACTGAGCACGATGACGTAATAACACCACTGCTCAGAGAGGCCCCGGGCCTAGGTCTTGTATTGGGCCACGCACCTGCCAGGGCCGGCCCTGTGGAGCACACCTTCGTGCTGGAAAGTACATAATTATCTTTCTAGCTTTCTTGTGACTTTCACTTGATTGCACGATCTGGAAAATGTCACGTCTTGCTTAGTTTCACAGGATATGCTCCGCACACCTGGCACACCCTGAGTATACGCCTCTGCTTTTAACGCATTTAGGTTTTCAAAGCCTTTCAATATGTTTATATTTTTGCTTTGAAATGATAAACTTAGGTCATTTATAGATACGAAGGAATATGTCACACTAGCACGCTAAGATATGGTTGAATTCTTGCGATTGCAATTCCGCAAGCAGATCACAGTGGCGTTCCTCGAGAAAGACTATGGTTTGTTCTCGCAGTTCAAAGCAGGTTGAAACTCTCCCACATGAGAGCCAGTGGACTTCCGTGTGGAAAAGTAAATCTGTATGCTTACATCCAAAATCTTCACTAAGTGACTTAGAAGCGGTGATTTAGAGCACGAAACCTAACGCAGTTAAGGGTCTGTACAGAAATGTCAAGGACTTTCTTCAATTTCGAAAGCAAGGCTTTGATGCCAAAGCATGTCGATGAAGGAAACAGTGAGTACCTTGCTAGTGTGAAATCTCCTGTTTCATCAATGAAGAAAACCAAGATTTATTTACCAGCACAGCAGGAACGCCGGAAGTGCATACAAAGCTAATACTTTGAATATCCCATTCAGATTTTGATGTTTACGCGAATAATTAATATCGTGACACGTAGGCTTGAACGAAACTCGCGTTTTTGTCTATAATCCATTGCAAAAGCAAATCACAAAACGCGGGAGAGTAATGGATTGGTCAATTTCCTGTCATCAAAAAGGACGCTTCTCGCACCCCTTGGAATGGTGTCTTGCATCCCAAGCCCAACAAGAAAAATAACTGTGAGGAAGGTTATTGCAGTCCGGAGTCTGTGAGGTTGACATTGGACTAGCAGATCTCGGTAGCTTGGCTACTTGAAAAGTAGGTCTTGGGTCAAAAATGGTTGGGAACTCCTGACCTAGGGAATACAAGTAGAATTTTCGCGATGGGGCATATGTTTGTTTTTCGAAAGTGAATCTGTCGTGTCGTGCATACTCTTTATCACAGGGAGTTGTTCATTGATTTTGTTGTTTGCTCCCTGCTTTTTGCAACGGCTTTTTACCTTCGTTTGCTAAAATATATGGTTTCATGACCTGGAAAAAGCGGGAAGTCTAACCAGTGAGGAAGTAAATGTCATCCGCAATGTTTTTCAAATGTGAACGGAAACCATGTGAAAATTTATCAGCGACCCGAAATAGATGCAGCATTAATCCCATGATACATGCTCGGTGAGTGCTTCCCTTAGCATTGGAGTTTTCGCAACAGCATGGTTGGTGACCCTGTCAAGCATAGGCGTAACCAGGGGGGGGCAAAGGGTCCATCCCCCCTAAATTTCTCGCATATCTTGTCGTTTTGTGCTTCGAGAGACTGCGTCTCACACCCAATACTATTGCTCGCCTAAAGTCAAAATATATGGCTCATCCCAAAATTTTGGGCTGGCTACGCTACTGTGTCAAGTCATCATTTTAAACAGCTTTGAGGAGCCGTGCTTGCAGAGCACTTTCTAATTTTGCTAATAAACGATTTTACAGAAATTTGGTTGCGGACAAAGTACAAGGAAATCGTTTAGATGGAGGGTCCCAGCTATACGCAGTATTACAACGCTTAGCTCACTAAAGATGAGCATGATACTGTCTGATGTAAAGCTCATTTCTTGGTATACAATGCAAATGAAGCTGTCAACAATAGAAAATTCTACCAGACCAGAGCTCCTGAAATAACAAGTACTGCTAATTATTGAAGAGCGTTAGATGAAACACAATATTTAATTGAGCTGAATCTAATTACACATTTCCGTGTAATTGTAATTGAAAGATTGTTTTGTGTAACTGTAATTTGCTAAAATTTTTCACCGATATACAGAAAGGTCTTGCTTTCAATAGGTTTGCAGCGCTCAAAAAATTGTATGAACAAAAACAGTTGAAACACTTGCAATGTAAGCTGCTACAGAGTTGAGGAGTCAGAGGCAAAATGTCCCTGGCGTGCTGTACGTGTGTTTTGGATGGTTTAGCCTGTAAGTATCTACCACGCTGTACGCAGGGCTACAGCTAGACAAAGACGTGCCGTGTGCAAGGCAAAGGAAGTTTTCCACTTGTATTTCTAGTTTCGAAGCTTCGTTGTAGTTTTGATTGTTCAGCTTTGAAGTAACTACTTAGATTTTTGAAAGTAGTATTAATTTGCAAGTTTGAGGGAGTGCTTAGGTTTGNGCAGTGGTTTTGCTGCTATGGATTATTCACATCGAAAATATCGCCTTAAATTGAAACTGCGGTTGATTTATCATTTGGTGGTTNCAACATTTTATAACAGCACTGAAGTCCACATCTTTCCAAACATCATGGTTTAATGTGATAGCCACTGAAGCATTTTGAAAACGGAATAAAATCAAATCACATGGAATGCAATTTTGTAATTTAGAAATGCTATTTATGATTGCATACGTGACTAATACAGATTTTCATTTGATGCTTTATATGTTTGGCAAAGTCACTTTTAACCACTCAGGAAAGGCACAGAACGGCCTGTAGACTGCAAATCTTTTCAAGCAAGAAGTTCTTCATCGGCTTGATCACACTAGAGCTGTTGTTTTGCAAAGTTTGGCAAACAGTGCTGATGCATTTCAAGGTTCATTTTGGTCCGATCTCGTTTTTTTCGACGATAAGCTCTCAGTTGCTTCAGGCAATCTTGTTTTATGGCTGTGCCGATGTCGCGCATGAAACAAAAAGCCTGTGCAGGACAGAAGAGCGAGAAAATCTCAAGAACCATCCTGTTGGAGTAAAACAAGTGATTGAAAAAGTTACTTCGCGTTCAGTGAATGAGAATGCTTAAGTGGTTTGTGATACAGTTGTCCAAACCATATTTCAAGTTGCCAACAGCGATGTGCTGTTCAGCTCCAGCTTTGAGAAGGAAAATGCATTTTGATTTTTACATTTAGAGAAAAGCTGAAATAGTTTTTGAGAAAAAAACAAACAAAACTGATTAACTGTTAGTATTTTTGAAGAAGTCAACTGCATTTCAAAGCTAAAACAAGTATATTGCATTCAGCCAATAAAGATGATGTGTTAGCATGGTGGGGAATTAACATGAGGAACATTATGACAATATTTTTTTGTGGTGAAGGTTGTTGTGATATATTTTTGCAAGTGAAAATTGTTTTGAGAAACATCAAAGTTGTTTTCATTTTTAAAAACTCAGTGTTAACTTTGAAAGACGTAACTGAGCTATGGAAAATTTGGTATGATTTATAAGAAAAACAAAAGCAGTTGGGATCGTACACATTGGAAATGTCTTTTTAATTTAGATATTTGTTGGTGGTGTCTAGATTGCAAAAATGCAGAAGTTTGTGCTAAGGAATAAAAAATTATAGTTGGTAGCTTAGCCGCTAAGAGAGCCGTTGCATTTAAGCCATGTTCGCAGTAATGGATTTTTAAACTGCTTTTAATTCTTTTCAATACCTTCAAAATATTGGATATTTTCTTTTTCGATGATGCCCAATGCGCTTGGTTTTAGGTATTGCCTGATGTGTTGAACCCATCATTTCAGCCATAGGCGCAGTCAGGGGGGGCAAAGGGGCCATGCCCCCCAAAAAATTTTGAAAATATAGACATTTTGTGCTTTTAGAAGCGTTTTCTTAAACAAAATAGTATTTTTCGCCTGAAATCAAACATTTTAGCCCCCCAAAATTTTTGGGCTGCCTACGCCACTGATTTCAGCTAAATACTGTATCTTGGTAAAATCAGTTTCACCGACATTTGAAGTATTGCAAATTTCATGAGGAAAAGCTTGAAATCATTAAAGCCTGGTTAAATTTTTCCTGTTGGTATGCAAGAATTTTAATAAATTTTTACAAAATGTACAAGAAGACTTTTGCATAATTATCTTCCCTGCTACCTTGTAAACTGTTGCTAAAATACCCTTTCGAAAGCGGTTGCAGGGTATTACTGCTTTAGCAAGGAAGCATTTTAAGTCGAAGCCATTACGCGGACATCAAAGATGCTTGAAGGTGTTTATGTTTTTGTGGTGTTTTTTTATCTACAAACTTAGATTCGAACGTGAAAAAACTAAGTTGCTTTGAGACTGATAGTACAAATCAATGAATGCACCAATTCTTTATTAAAAGAACTTCCATTTCGGGTATTACTTTATTTTGTCTGCTGTATAACCAAACTTTGACTTTACGCAGCATGCTCAACTTTGGTCTAGCCTATGCGTTCTTGTGGTTTTGTGGTATACCAAAGTTGCATCTGACTTATTACGAACAGTGATGGATTATCACCGGTGATTTAAATTGTTTTCTACTTCACCTTGGGCGTTTGAAGCAGTAAACATACGTTCAAGTCACAAGTGCTGCGAGCAGAAAGCACTCTAGCTGCGGTAAGAATCGTCTGTCTTCAAATGTAATTTTTCTGATTGTCTGCAGTTTTTGTTAAAAAAAACTAGGGCTTAGGCAGTGGTGTCAATAGACGGTATTCACTAGTTTTTAATATCAGTTTCTTTTCAATGCCTTTAGGATTTTTTTGTGAAAGCTGGCTCAAGTTCCGTTGAAACATCCATGTTTCTGAAACATCAGAAAAAGTTTCTGAAAACCCTTTGGTAAATTGTGAAATCATCTTTCAGATTGCAAATAAAATATTGAAAATTTTTCTTTATTATTTGTCCGAATGCTGCTTTACAGAAATTAAATCATTTCTTTCATGCTTTTGACCATACACAAAGCACCATGGCGCTAAAGGCAATTTTGTTTTTGGCAGCATTCTTCAAAAAACATAAAGGTAGCTTACATAAATTTGCAATATGCAATTCAATGGCTTGCTGATGCTTCCTGCAAATGTTTTTATTATAAACTTGAATTTTGTGTGTTCGACTGATTGCTCGTGGAGAAAACTGACGTAGTCATTGCAAAAACGTGATTAATCAGTAATTCATTCGAACGAGACCTGCATATGATGTCTAACAGTGATCTAATATAAATACAATTAACAGCAGTATACTTGCAATGACAATTGCATTCTGCAAAATCATTGTCATATAAATGGTATCGCATATTTCTCTTCAACTGTCGTATTGCTCGTCCTCTCCAGCTTTTGTACGACAACCTCATTTTGATTAATTCTCTTCAAGCCTATGGTATTTTTGTTATTTTCTGCACTGAAACTTCAACTTTTCAGAATAATTTGCAATGTATTCTAGTTTAAAATTAAATTCATTTGTTCCTCTTGAAAAACTTAATCTGTAAAGTTGTATATACATATTCCTGCAGACTTTCATTCTCGATCAGTTACTTTGAATTATTTTTTTGGTGAGAAATATGCAGATTTTTATTAATAAACGAGAAAACACCNAGAGAAACTTGGCCAAACCAATTTCTCGGGACTGAGATGTTTTATGTTTCTCTCACGGGCAAACTGCTTTTACTCGTAGTCGATGCAACTCTTTCCTCCATCTTTCATCCAAACACAAAATATCAGTTGATGCCCTTACAACAAAAAAGCTTCATGAAGATTGACCTGATTTCCTACTTACTACATGAAGCTCTACAGAGAAGAATTTGACGAAAACGTTTTTGAACTTTTTTAAACAAACCTAACGGATTTATTTTGCAACATTGTTCTCATCTTGTTTAATAAGCTTTAAAAAGCGCAGTTAACTGAAAGCAGTAAAAGTATAGAAATAAGAAACATCATCAAATGCCTAAAATTAGTCTGCACGAATGGATGTTGATGATGTTTTTCGGTACGCATTTTTGAACTTAAATTTGTTTGGTATTTTTTAATTCAGTTATATCGAAAAAGAGTAGTGCAATTTTATCATGCCGTACATGTTTGATTCGAGTATTGACAAAAACAGGTGTTGGACAGTAATTTAAGCCTTCCAAAACTGAAAACACATGTTCAAGTTGAAAAAAAACTTTAAAATAAGTTTTAAGAGGTGCAACAACGTTTTCAAATTGTCTAAAAAGTTAAACATTTTGAGGTAAAGAAAAGCAAAGGTTATAAGAAAGGAACAACATGTTGTTGCAAAAGTAAAAACAACATCTATTCTAGACATTTAATAACATTTAATAGACGAGCTTTTAACAAGATTTTCTTGAAAATCTTTATGTTAAAATTGATCTCTTCAGTTATAATCTGCGTTTTTACTAAAATAATTTAAAGCAGCCACCGTTGCAAAATTGAACGGTGTGGTGATTGCTTGCTTTACCATTTGATCTAAACTTTTTTATNATCTACTTAAAACATTTCTTCCTCGATTTTTCGAAAATATTTCAGCCGCAATTNTATTTTCGCTGTGAAGTCAAAGACTCTCACGACTAATGACGGATCGGATAGACGCATCACCAAATAGTAGCAATCAAATTTTAAATGTCATTCCTGATGAATATTTTGGTGACGGCACAATGCTGCAAGTCGAAGCCCGAACTGTTACTCTTTCCCACATTCTTGAAGATAACGCATTTGTTCATTCGGCGCTGCGACGAGTAACTTTGAGAGGCTGTGGAACATCAACAAAACATTTTTGACTGAGGCGCGAACATCGTATCACTGAGTTACCGCTCTCCATATCAAATGTGTTGCAAACGGGTTGGTACCGTTTACTTGTTTGCTTTGAACGTTGTACCTCGGTTACTTTTGACTGATTTGGATAGATTTTCTTTGCCCGTTATTTTCATTGTTTTGTTCCTACCACGGGCGTAACGAGGGGGGAAAGGGAGGCAATTCTGGGGGCAAAACTCTCCTGGCGCCGAATCACTATTGGGGCGCCAAATCATTATTGGTGCGCCGAATCACTGTCTGATGCGCCGAATAACTTCGGGGGGCGCCGAATGACTGCGAGGGGCGCCGAAAAGTCCCAACAATGTCGCAAGTACTTCCTTCAATTCAGTACATTTGCTTCTGAAAGACCTCAGATTCGAACATGGGTGCACCAAACTTGCTTCTTCCCCTTGACGTTGTTTAACCTCGTTACGCCCCTGGTTTCTACCGTCGAGGATATTCAAAAAAAAAAAAAAACAAGGCTGTAAAGCGAACAGTGAAGAAGAAAACCTTATTTCGCGCAGCTTGCAAAGATGCAAAAAAGCTGCTTCAATCACATATTTGCATCACAATACAAGTAATTAATTAGATAGCTTGGTGAAGTCTAAATTATTTGCTTGTGTGGTTAGCTAACGCGTTAGGTTGAAAGACAACATTGGTAGAATAGTTTTTTATCCCACGGCCCGATATTTCCAAGTGATTCTGTTCCTCTACGCTACTAAGTAGTACCGTCTAGTAAAAAAACTTCCTGGTAAACCGAAGCTGCCAAAAGGTTCGACATATGTGGTTGCAAGATTCAAAACTTACTGCAAAAGTTGGCTCAATGCGTGCTACCTATCCTGCTGATTTAACAAAAATCTTTTGCGAAGTTTGTAACAATGCAATCATAACGAAGAACTGTGAGCTGAAAAGGTATACCTGGTAGCAAAAGCACTCAGATAAGACTGAAGAACTTTTTGCATGCTCCCTAATGTAACACAAAGTTACAAAGACCAGACTTAGAAAGTTGTAGGGCTGAAACTATGCTCAGATTGTTTATCGCTGAGCATTATTCTACTGTATAAAAACATGCAACCATTTGAAAGAGATCGTCAAGAACTGTGTGTCATACAAAAAACGAG